>Ga0209430_1000384_pt1 | contig 47178 bp, 41 predicted proteins | sample BarGraIncub1133A_FD_184504 | JGI IMG/M metagenome (GOLD analysis project Ga0209430, IMG submission 184504) | Arctic peat soil microbial communities from Barrow, Alaska - Barrow Graham LP Incubations 11-33A (SPAdes) (version 2) | ecosystem: Environmental > Terrestrial > Soil > Wetlands > Peat... | reverse complement strand
TTCCTTTGACATCATCCTTGAAGTACCGCATTATTTTATTGAAAAGAACGGACTTCTGATCTGTATTCACGGCTTCTACGGCTTTAAGTACCCTAAGCTCATAATTGAAAGACTGTGCGGTACGAACCAATGCTTGGACATCTTTCGGAAAACAGGATCCGCCGTAACCTATACCCGGATAAATAAATTTGTTACCGATTCTGGAATCTGAGCCAATACCCTTACGGACCATATTGATGTCAGCTCCGACAATTTCACAAAAATTGGCGATGTCGTTCATGAAACTGATCTTGGTGGCCAACATGGAATTGGCTGCATATTTGGTCATTTCGGCGGATGTGATATCCATAATGATGACAGGGTGTCCGTTCAGGGTGAAGGGTTTGTACAAACTTTTCATGACTTTTTCTGCTCTGAGAGAATCAACTCCGACAACAATTCGGTCGGGTTTCAGAAAATCGTCGATGGCGGCTCCTTCTTTCAGAAATTCAGGATTGGATGCCACGTCATAGGGAATCGCCAAACCCCTTTTGTCGAGTTCTTCCTGTATGGCAGCTTTTACTTTCTTGGCTGTACCTACAGGAACTGTACTTTTGGTAACGACCACCAAGTGTTCTTTCAAATATTTGCCACAATCATGGGCAACGGCAAGAACATATTTTAAGTCGGCACTGCCATCTTCGTCGGGAGGTGTTCCAACGGCTATGAATAAGACTTTGCAGTCCTGAAGTGCTTCTTGCAGGTTCGTTGTGAATTCCAAACGGCCTTTTTTCATGTTGCGCAATAGCATTTCTTCCAGCCCAGGCTCAAAAATAGGAATGATGCCTTGCTTTAAGTCCTCGATTTTTTCTTTATTGATGTCCACACAAACGACATCGATACCAACCTCAGAAAAACAGGTTCCGGTAACAAGGCCTACATAGCCACTTCCAACAATCACAATTTTCATAAAGGATCGATTTGTATCTGAATATCATTTTTAGTTAACCATTTATCAATAATCAGATATAAATCATCCCGTATGATTGGTTTGCTGAGGGAATCGTTAAAACCAACCTTGAGGCATTTATGCATTTCATCGGGCATAATACTGGCAGTAAGCGCAATAAGTGGGGTATGTTGGTTCATTTCTCGTTGCCGGATCATCAAGGTTGCTTCATAACCATTCATGACTGGCATCATAATATCCATTAAAATGATGTCGAACCTCTCCTTTTCAGATAAATCGACGGCTATTTCCCCATTTTCGGCTTCAACGATCCTCACATTCGGAAACATGTTTCGAATGATGATCTTGTTCAGGGTCATGTTGACAGGATTATCTTCTGCAATGAGAACCGAGAAGAACCTTGGATCGGGATAAGTTGGCATTATACTCAGATTTTTTACATTGACATGGTAATAGCTTGCTTTTCCCATGGGTATTATGACAAATATACAAAGAAAGGGGTTGAATAAATCGGTTTGTCAGAAAAATCTTTTTTTAAACAAATAATTTATTGAAGAAGGCTCCTTACATCTTTCAAATTGAAAGACCACGTACAACCAAACGAAATAAGCGTTATATTAGTGGTATATTTCTGTTCAAGACTTTATACATAAGGCCACATGAAGCACAAAATCCTGATCATTGACGACGAGCGCAGCATTCGTCTGTTACTCGAAAATTTTCTTTCCGGAGAATATCAAATGATTAGCAAAAGCAACGGAATGGAGGCTTTGGAATGGTTGGAAGGAAATCTGCCCGACCTGATCATTTGCGATATCCAGATGCCTGTCATGGATGGATATCAATTTGTGGAAAAGGTTCGGGAACGGGGATTTACCAAACACACACCTGTTCTGATGCTATCAGGGGCTGAATCCAGTAAAGAGCGCATCAAGTGCTACAAATTAGGAGCACAGGATTTTTTAGTCAAGCCCTTCAACCCTGAGGAACTGCTTGAAATCATCAAAAAAAACTTGTGTCCGATCCATTATGCCATCAAATGGTAAGTCTATGGAAAATCACCCTAACATTCTATACATCGGCAATTCGTGGATGAACACGGAAATGCTGAAGGGCACAAAAACCATTAACCTTTCTATTGTTGCGAACACACAGGAAGCGGTCCATTTTCTAAGTTTGGCGAACCAAACGGAGGTCATTATATGTGAATACAACCTTTCAGGTGGTGATGGATTCAAAGTGTTCGAATGGATTCGCGAAAGACCAAAATTCAAAAACATTCCGTTTCTATTGGTATCCGATGAATATCGTGAAGATCTCTACAAATTCGCTTTTAATATGGCTATGGACGATTATTTCGTCTCCCCTTTGCCTCCAGTCGAGAAATTAATGAGCCGAATCAACTTCTTGACGGCATGGCGGCAAAAAGCACCGTCCGATTCTGTAAACGAGATTCCGGATACCGGTTATAAAATGCCTCTTTCCAAACGGATTTTCGATATCGTAGTTGCCTCCTTTGCCATACTCATCCTCTCTCCGATCTTGATTATGATCATGCTGGCGATTCGACTGGAATCTCCTGGAAAAGTGTACTATGTATCCAAAAGAGTGGGTCGCAGACCTTTCGATTTTTACAAGCTTCGCTCCATGCGAACCGGTGCGGATGCTGAACTCAACAAGTTGGCTAAAGTAAAAAACCAATATGTTGCTGAATCCAAAAAAACGGAAATTGATTTCTCTTTGTCCTGTCCACGATGTGCTATATTGGATAAAGGAAAAACCTGTTCTCCCCTCCTTCACATACACGAAAATGATATCTGCGACTATTGGTATAACTTTCAGAAAAAGGAGGTGGAGAAATCCAAATCTGCTTTCGTCAAGATTGTGGACGATCCGCGCATAACAAAAGTCGGTAAGATCATCCGGAACACAAGTATTGACGAGCTTCCCCAACTAATCAATGTTCTAAAAGGTGATATGTCCATTGTCGGTAATCGCCCGCTTCCGGTATATGAAGCGGAAGTTCTTACCAAAGGGGATATGTCCAAACGGTTTTTAGCACCTGCCGGCATTACTGGTTTGTGGCAAGTGGAACTGCGAGGTAAAGGTGGTAATATGTCAGAAGATGAACGAAAACGCTTGGACAACGAATATGCCGACCACTTTACCGGCAACAACTATTCATTTTGGTATGATCTGAAACTAATCCTTCGGACGGTTCCGGCTCTTTTCCAAAAAGATACTGTATAACCCTTAATCCGACCTGCATGAAAAGCATACGACTGCTCCTTCTGATCGCCCTTTTCGGGCAATTTAATTTGAACCTTCTAAAGGCAGAAGAGCCAACAACATTTTCTCCAGTTGAAGATGAGATTACGGATTTTCTGCCGCCTCTCCATCTATTAATGGATTCCGCCATAATGAACAATCCATACGTCCGTTTCAGGGATCTGCAACTTCTGATTGAACAATGTAAGATGAAAGGCATCAAGACGGAATGGACCCGTTACCTGGGGCTACAGGGCGAAGTTCGGTATGGCACCTACGACAGCTATCTTTCTTCCGGCGGTTCTTCCATCAGCACCACCACGAACGATGAACTCAGATGGAATTACAGTACCTTCATCAACATTCCCCTTGAAGCATTTATAAACCGGAAAAATCAAATCCGTCAATCAAAGCTGGAATTGGATCAAGCGAAAAGCATGGCCGATGTTCAGCGCGAAGAAATAAAGCAAACCGTTGTCCGTCAATACAATGAGCTTCTATTGAAACAGAAATTACTGAAAATAAAATCTAAACATAAAGAAACAGCTGAAATCAACATGCAGATGACAGAAAAGGGATTCTCAAACGGAACCGTCCCAGTCAATGAATATGCCATGATTTCCGAGAATACTGCCCGTGCAGAAAGTGAGTATGTCACTGCATTGGTAGAATTCCAGACAGCTTACCAATTGCTGGAAATTATCTGTGGCATGAAGTTCAACCTCCCCAATACCATTCAAACGAAATGAAGGCAATTGATTTGATCCGACTTTTGATAAGAAACCGAATCCTACTTATCCTGACGCCTATCCTGATGGCAGCTATGGTCGTATTTCTGACCATACACCCAACGTTCACCTATACTTCAGAAACCACATTGTACACTGGAATGGCTTCCGGTAGCGGAGTCGATATGCAACAGAGCCTCAACTTTTTTGCAACCAACACCGCGTTTGACAACCTAATTAACATCATCAAGTCAAGAGAAACCCAACAGGAAGTTGCCATTCGTCTTCTGGCCCAGCATCTGATGATAGGACAGGCTGATCCGAAATACATTTCCCAAAAATCTTTTGACAGACTTAACTCGATGGTTCCCGGATACATCCGCAAGCTGGTAGTCAGAAAGGGTTCCCGTTTTGAGGCGGATGAAAAGTCCATAGTAACCGATACGGTCGGTACAGATTCCTTGTCGATCCACCAAAAACCGATCTTTTTAGGCACCTCCATGCTTCCATCTTCGATCAATAGGGACGATTATGAACTAACCGTTCGGAGACTAAAATCCTGTATGGTAGCCAGTGATACCAATTTTGTTTATAAATTACTGAATTATAATGATCCACATTATTCAATCGATGCCATTTCGTACGTTAATGCAATGCGCATGGATAACAGTGACTTGGTACGATTGCGTTTTGAATCGGATGACCCAGGTATTTGTCAGCAAACATTATCCTTATTTCTAGATATATGCATCAGTAACTACATAGAAATCAAGCAAGGCAATTCAGATGCAGTTGTCAAGTATTTTGAGCAGGAATTGAGCAAAGTCATTGAAAAATTACGATTGAGTGAAGACAATCTGTTGCAATTCAACAAGCAGAATAACATCATCAATTATGAGGAACAGAGCAAAGTCGCTGCAGGAGTTCATGAAAGTCTGAATACGGAAAACAACGAAATGCGCATCAAACTGGCTGGAGCCGCAGCTTCCATCAAAGGGATCGAAGAAAAGTTGAAAAATCAGAACAAAATCATCCCCAAGAGCAACGAAATCATCCAGAAACGAAACCAGTTATCCGAAATCAATGCCAAAATAGTGTCGGCTGAAACCATGAATTCACAAAACAAGGTAAGCAACAGCGAATTGGTTCGTTTGCGCGTGGAGTCTAACAAACTGAAAGATGACATCCGTGAAAGCGTCAACAATTTGTACAGTTATAAAAACACCACGGAGGGTATACCCGTCCAACAACTCTTGACAGACTGGATTAACAACGTCGTCATTTATGAAGAGACTAAGGCAGGAATCAAAGTACAAGGCGAACGGATCAAGGATTTTGAAAAAGAATACGCCTCGTATGCACCCGCAGGAGCAAATCTCAAACGCTTGGAGCGGGAGATTATGGTGAATGAACAAGAATACCTGGAAGTTTTACATGGCTTGAACTTGGCGAAGTTAAAAGTTCAGGATGCCCAGTTCACCACAGGAATCAAGGCGGTTGATGCCCCATATTACCCATTGACTGCCAATCCGACGAAACGGAAATTAGTGGTGATGGTAGCCGCTTTTTTCGGATTCCTGTTTATCCTGACCATCATTCTGGCCATGGAGTATTTTGACAACTCACTTAAAAATCCCGAAAAGGCTGTTAAACGAATTAAACGGACCAACATCGGTGTTTTCCCAAAATTATTCCTGAAATCAAAACTTCAGAATTTTCCGTCTGTGACAAACCGAACACTGGAATTGGCGCTGCAAAACATTGGACATTTCCATAAAGAGAAGGTAGTTCAAGCCAAAACTATCTTGATATTCAGCACCCTACAAAAAGAAGGTAAAACAATAATTGCCGGAAACCTTGCTCAGACTTTAAAAAAACAGGGCAAAAGTGTATTATACCTGAATTATTCCATGGATTCACTTTGTGAAACAATGGGCATATCAAAGGCTCCTAACGCAAAGAAGGCCCGCAAAAACAAACGATATCCTTTTTTTAGAAGACTGTTAGGGTATGAAGACAAACGAGTGGATTATAAAAGTCCGTTTCTGCAGTCACCTCAAAATTATCTTGAAGCCGGTGAATACGCTCCATACACCATTGATAAGGCTTATTATTCAGCGACAAACTATCAGGATCTTCTTTTGGAAACCGGCAATAGGCTATTCAGTGAACCGGATTATGTACTGATTGAGATCCCTCCTGTCCTTTTGGCACCCTATCCCGAACAATTAATGGCTTCTGCCGATACGGTACTTCTCGTTTGCAGGGCCAACAGAGTTTGGTCATCTGCAGATGATGGGATCCTAAAAAACATTGTCAAAGCAACTGGTTGTGACCCAGAATTCCTGCTGAATGGAGTTGAAATCCCTGTTTTGGAGACCGTTTTAGGGGAATTGCCAAAAAAAAGAAGCAAAATCCGTCGCTTCTGCAAAAATCTGGTTTCAATGCAATTCTTCAACAAAAATGAGATCTGATCCATAAAATGAAAATTAGCCTGAAAAAAATAACCCGGGAAGCGAATTTTCTGTCTTTAGCAGGAAATGTTTCCATTTCTTTGTTCGGAATTGCCGGTTTCGCCATCATGGCCAGATCCTTTTCGACCGAAGTATTTGGGGAGTGGGTGCTGTTTATTTCTGGAATCGCTTTTGTTGAAATGCTTCGGTTTGGTATTACAAATACGGCTATAGTCCGGTTTCTTTCCGGATCGAATCCGGAAGAAAGGCTCCGTTTCATTGGATCAAACGGGTTGATTGGATTGATTTCCACCACTGTCATCGCTTTTTTAATGATCCTTGCTTGGTTCCTTTTTCCCGAACCCATCACCCATGCTGGTTTCCGGTTGTTTTTCATATGGTTTCCATTGCTGGCATTTCTCAACTTGCCTTACAATATGGCTTTGGTAGTTATGCAGGCAGACATGCAGTTTGACAGGATTTTCCTCGTAAAATTCATCGAAAGTTGCGGTTTTTTCCTTATGCAGCTTCTGAACTACCTATTTTTCAGTTGGTCCTTGGATGTATTGGTCTGGGCTTACTTGGGCATGAATCTGATTACCTCGGCTTTCATCATGATGAAGAACTGGGATGGCTTGAGACACATCCGAAAGGCAACCCGTAAAACCAACAAGATCATTCTGGATTTTGGAAAATATACTACATTCACTTTACTGGGCACCAACCTGTTACGAAACGCTGATGCACTCATCATCAGCCTTAGCCCGTTGGGACCTGCTGGCGTGGCACTTTACAGCATTCCCATGAAATTGACGGAGTTGCAACAGTTGCCGCTTCGAAGTTTTGCGGCCACGGCCTTTCCTAAAATGTCTAAGGCAAGCATGCTTCACCAAACGGACGAAGTAAAAAGCGTTTTCAATACCTATTCAGGCGCTTTAACGATCTTATTTTTCTGCATGAGCGCGTTTATTTTTATCTTTGCAGACCTTTTGGTATTGATTCTTGGTGGTCCGCAGTATGTTGGAACGAATGCAGCGGTGGGTGCCAACGCAGCCACTATTTTACGGATATTCTCCGTGTATGGCTTGCTCCTGCCCCTTGACCGGATGACCGGAGTCGGTCTGGACAGCATCAATCACCCGGAGATCAATCTGATCAAAGTGATGTTTATGGTTTTGACAAACGTCATCGGGGACATCGTTGCCATTTTCCTGTTTCATTCCTTAGAATTGGTGGCTGTCGCTTCTGTCCTGTTCACCCTGCTTGGAGTAATTTTGGGCTATTATTACCTGAACCGGGAAATTCGCCTGTCCTTCCAAGGAATTTTTACGGAAGGATTTGCATTTTATAAATCGGGATATCAAAGGCTCCACGATCATTTTAGGGGAGAAAAAAACTGAATAAGACCATGTCCGGCAAAACCAATCCATTTGAATTCAGCACAGGTTCGCGAAAGCTGGAAAAGCCCCTTTTGGCTGTTTCCCTTGTTGCGTTGGCTGTTTTGGGGGCGGTAATTATCAGTCGCATGGGTTTGATCGTTGGCATTCTGTTGGTTGCACTGCCCTTTGGTTTCGCGTATCTGACAGGCCTGTTGCGCTTTCCCATCGTTGGATTCTACACGGCCGTTATTCTGGGATTTTTAGTACTGGGTCTGGGACGCTACCTGACGAATGTTCCAGTAGGTCTGGGCATGGATGGCATTTTAGTACTCACGTATGTGGCCTTGATATTCAACCAGTTCCACCAAAAAGTCAACTGGAAGCCAGCCCTGAAAGACATTACGCTGCTGGCGGTCTTGTGGTTCGGTTATTCCATACTCGAAGTCGTCAATCCGGAGATGCGTAGCATGTCAGCCTACATTGCGGGGGTTCGTGGCGTTTCCTTTTATATGTTGCTGACCATTCCGCTTGCCTTGATTCTGATCGATTCTAAAAAGAAATTAGACGTGTTTTTCTTGATTTGGGGCATTTTTTCCATACTTGCCTCCTTGAAAGGGCTCATGCAGTTGACCATCGGTGTTGATCCCTGGGAAAAAGCCTGGTTGGATGGTGGCGGAGCTGTCACACACATGATTTTCGGCAAGCTTCGCATTTTCTCCTTCATGAGCGATGCCGGCCAATTCGGAGCCAATCAGGCGTATTCGGCTGTTGTAGCTGGAATATTGTTTTTGTCGGAAAAGAGCAAACGTAAAAAACTTTTCTATTTAGTTGTGGCTGTGCTGGGCATCATAGGCATGTTCATTTCCGGCACACGAGGAGCCATCAGTGTTCCACTTTCCGGATTCATGCTCTATTTTATCTTAAGGAAAAATAAGACGGTGATGATCTCTGGTTTTGTACTGTTGGCATTGGTTTTTTGCTTCTTCAAATTTACGACCATTGGTCAGGGCAACTACCAGATCCGACGGATGCGTTCGGCCTTCGATCCCAAGGATGCTTCTTTGATGGTTCGTCTGGAAAACCAGAAGAAGCTAAGTACCTATCTGGTTTCCAGACCGATGGGTGGCGGTATCGGGCATGCCGGTGTAAAAGCCCAGCGCTTCTTGCCCAATGCTTTTCTTTCCAATGTGGCTACAGACAGCTGGTATGTCATGATATGGGCGGAACAAGGCATTATCGGTCTGTTGCTCCACCTGTTCATCCTTTTTTACGTCCTGTTCAAATCGATTTGGCTCATTTTGTTTCGCATTCGTGACCCGGAACTTAAAATCAAAATGACAGCACTGACGGCTGGCATGTTTGGCATCATGGTGGCTTCTTACGGTAATGCCGTATTGGGCACCATGCCGACGGCCATCCTGATCTATGCATCCATGGCTTTCGTATGCAATGCCAAAAGCATGGACATTTCCACTGAAATAACTGAAACTGAACAACCCATAATTTCCAATCAATTAACTTAACTTATTTAAAATGAAGAAAATACTGGTAACCGGTGGCACCGGATTCATCGGTTCTCACACAGTCGTAGAATTGCAATTAAAAGGTTTTAACGTCATCATCGTCGATAATTTGTCCAATTCCTCCATCGAAGTATTGGACAACATCACCAAAATATCCGGAATCGAACCCGAATTTGAACAGTTCGATCTCTCGGATGAAGCCAAAACGGCTGATTTCTTTAACCGAAACAAAGATATTGACGGAATCATCCACTTTGCAGCTTTCAAGGCTGTTGGCGAATCCATGGTGAAGCCCATCGAATACTATCGTAATAATATTGGATCGTTGCTAAACATCTTGGATGGAATGAAAGCACAGGGCATAAAGAACTTGGTTTTCAGCTCCTCCTGTACTGTTTATGGTCAGCCCGACGAATTACCTGTCACGGAATCCGCCCCCATCAAGCAGGCATGGTCCCCGTATGGCAACACCAAACAGATGTGTGAGGAAATTCTGCGGTTTGCCACGATGCAACTCCCGATTCGTGCCATCGCCCTGCGTTACTTCAACCCCATTGGAGCTCACGAGTCAGCCCTGATTGGCGAATTACCCTTGGGTGTGCCCGGCAACCTGATTCCGTTCATTACACAGACAGCCATTGGTATCCGTGCCAAACTGAGCGTATTTGGCGGAGACTACAACACTCCCGACGGATCAGCCGTCCGAGACTATATCCACGTGGTTGACTTGGCAAAAGCCCACGTCATTGCGGTGGAACGCATGTTGGGAGAAAAGGGAAAATCCGATCTTGAAATCTTTAACTTGGGAACTGGAAACGGATTTTCCGTACTGGAAGTCATCAAGTCTTTCGAAAAGGTTTCGGGCGAAAAATTGAACTACCAAATCGTGCCGAGACGTGCTGGAGATGTCGAACAAACCTGGGCCGACACGACGTTTGCCAACGACGAATTGGGTTGGAAAGCAGAAAAATCGCTTGACGAGATGATGCTTTCCGCCTGGAACTGGGAAAAAGCACTGGCAGCCAGAAAGGGTTCCTGATTCGCTTTCATTAGAACTACAACAATGAAGTATCCTTTGGTTTCCATCATTACAGTGAACTACGATCACCCCGATGTGACCTGTGCCTTGCTGGCATCGTTGCGCCAAGTGACGTACCCCAATCTGGAAATCTTCGTGGTTGACAACGCCTCCCCAAACGACGACCCGGCTATCATACCGGCGTCGTTTCCAGAGGTGATATTCATTCAAAGTTCTGTCAATCTTGGCTTTGCTGGTGGAAACAATCTGGCAGTCCGGCAGGCAAAGGGCGACTACATCCTTTTTTTGAATAACGACACTGAAGTGGATCCCGGTTTTCTGGAACCCTTGGTGGCCAAATGCGAATCCGATTCAATCGTTGGTGCCGTCAGCCCCAAAATCAGATTCTGGTCGAACCCGGATATCATTCAGTTCAGTGGACAATCATCCATCAATCCTTGGACCGTAAGAAGTCACGGATACGGTTGGGGACAAAAGGACTGCGGGCAGTTTGAGCAGGATGCAAAGTCGTTTTATGTTCATGGTGCAGCCATGCTGATACCCATGTCTGTCATCCAACGGCTTGGTCTGATGGCTGAAATTTTCTTTTTGTACTACGAGGAATTAGACTGGGGCGAACGCATCCGGGTAGCAGGCTTGGAGCTCTGGTATGTGCATGATTCACTCGTACTGCATAAAGAATCCATTTCCACAGGCAAGATGAGTCCTTTCAAAACGTATTGGATGAACCGGTCCCGGTGGTTGTACCTCCGCCGAAACGTGCATGGTCTCACCTTCTTGGTAGCCCTTCTTTTCCAGATATTTATTTCTGTGCCAAAAAATGTTCTTACTTTTTTTTCTAAACGGCAACCAGAACATCTGAAAGCGTACCTCAAGGCACTTTCCTGGCATCTGAAGCATTTATCATCCAAAAAAATTCACACGAATCCTGTCCTGTAAAATCGGAGAAACCTATGATTACACTATTGACCGACATTTATCAGATACTTCAAATCCTGACGCTTGTCATTTTGGGATTGTCGACCCTGTACATCTTTGTTTTTGCCCTGGCTGGATTGTTCTACAAACAAGCCGCTTACGCTGCGCATCCTGTAATCCGAAAAATCGCCGTACTCATTCCAGGTTATAAAGAGGATGCCGTGATTGTGGAAGTAGCGGAAGAAGCGTTGAAACAGAATTACCCCACCGATTCTTACGACGTGGTGATTATTGCCGACTCCTTTCAGCCCGAAACCATCGCTGAACTTCGCAAAATGTCTATCAAAGTCATTGAAGTCAGTTTTGATAAAAGCACTAAATCCAAAGCGCTTAACAAGGCAATGGCCCAATTAGAAACTGCGTATGACCTCGCAGTAGTACTGGATGCGGACAACATTATGGCCACCGATTTCCTGACAAAAGTGAATGCCTCCTTCGAAGAGCATTTCATGGCCGTTCAGGGACACCGAACTGCTAAGAACACGGATACATCGCTAGCAGTGCTGGATGCTGCAAGTGAAGAAATCAACAATCATATTTTCCGCAAAGGGCATCGTGTACTTGGTTTATCATCAGCCATCATTGGTTCAGGAATGGCTTTCCGATACAGTTTCTTTAAAGAAATGATGGCCGGAGTGACCGCGATTGGTGGATTTGACAAAGAAATTGAGCTCCACATGCTGAAAAACGGATACCTCATTGAATATTTGGACGATGCGCTTGTTTTTGATGAGAAAGTTCAAAAAGAAGAAGTGTTCAGCAACCAGCGTCGCCGTTGGTTGTCGGCTCAGCTACACTATTTCAGCAAAGATTTCCTGTCGTCAGTGGCAGCCTTGATGACAAAAGGCAATATCGATTATTTCGACAAAGCTGTGCAGTTTATCCAACTGCCTAGAGTATTGCTTCTTGGTTCGGATATTTTGCTGGCTGTGCTTTGCATCATCATCAACAGCGTCGTGGGCCTCTTTCCTACCCTGTCGATTTTGTGGTTGAGTCTGGCGGTTACATGCATGTTGGCCTTCCTGTTTTCGGTTCCCGGATCCTTCTGGAACAAGTCAACGTTGAAAGCGCTTTCTCGCCTGCCCAAAGGCATGTTCCTCATGCTCGGGTCCCTGCTTAAAATAAAAGGAGCGAACAAACAGTTCATCCATACACAACATACTTCTGCAAAATCCAAAAATACATGAGAATCGGCATTGAAGGTCAGCGGTTGTTCCGCAAGAAAAAGCACGGCATGGACATGGTTGCTCTGGAACTGGTCAGAAATATGCAACTAATTGATACTGAAAACGAATATGTGGTTTTCATAAAACCCGACGTGGATGATTCGGTATTGAAAGAAACACCCAATTTTAAAATTGTACGACTCCATGGCGGATTCTATCCCATTTGGGAACAATTTGCCTTGCCCAGAGCGGCAAAAAAAGCCGGTTGCGACCTACTGCATTGCACCAGCAATACGGCACCGATCTGGACGAAAATCCCTCTGGTTGTCACGCTGCATGATATCATTTACATGGAAAGCAGCTATCTGAAAATTCTGACAGGAAAAGGATCCTTGTACCAGAAATTCGGAAACGTCTATCGTCGGTTGTTCATCCCTTTCGTAATTAAAAAAAGCCGAAAAATTATCACGGTTTCCCATTTTGAAAAAAACCGGATCGGTGAATTTTTTAGGATGAAGGAGGATCAACGATTGACCGCCATCCACAATGGCGTCAGCGAACATTTTAAACCAGTCACTGATAAAGCTGAACTTCAACGAGTCAAAGAAAAATACAATCTTCCAGACCGGTACTTCTTTTTCTTAGGCAACACCGATCCGAAAAAAAACACCAAGGGTACCCTTAAAGCGTTCTCCGATTTTCGCAAACAAACCGGTGAAGACATTCCATTGGTCATGCTGGATTACGATCGGTCTGCACTCGAACTTTTATTGGCTGAAATCGGCGATCCGGAACTGATCCGGCACATCCTTCTGACCGGTTATGTTGTGAATACCGACTTGCCCGCCATCTACAGTCGGTGCGAACTATTCCTGTATACCTCCTTACGCGAAAGTTTCGGCATACCCATGCTGGAAGCCATGGACTGCGGAGCGCCGGTGATCACTTCCACGACTTCTTCCATGCCTGAAGTGGCCGGCGATGCGGCATTGCTAGTCGACCCGTTTCAACCGGAGGAAATCACGGCAGCCATGATTCGTATCACGACAGAAAAGGACCTACGAGAAGCACTTATTGTCAAAGGTTTCGCTCAAGCCGCCAAATTTTCATGGAAAGCCATGGCAGAAAACGTTCTCAAACTGTATCAAGAAATCGGAGCCTTATGATAACCAACCGCGACATCCTAATTACGGGCATTCAATCCTGGGACATCGAGATTGGGAGCAACTGCAAGAACATCGCCCTGGAGTTTGCCAAAAACAACCGAGTACTGTATGTGAATGCGCCGCTTGACCGGATAACCAAATGGAAAAACGCCGCAGATCCGCTGGTGAAGAAGCGCATCGATTTGCTCCGGGCCAAAGAAGACTTGGTCAAGGTTGGAGAGAACCTCTGGACCTTATTTCCGCGCACTACACTTGAATCCATCAACGGGCTTCCTTTCAAGACACTTTTCCGGTACCTCAACCGCATCAACAACAAACGGTTCGCCCGACAAATAAAAAAGGCGGCAAAACGGTTGGGATTTCAGGATTATATCCTGTTCATAGACAGCGACATGTTCCGAAGCTTTTACCTGAAAGAACTGTTGTCACCCAAATTGCTTTGTTACTATACCCGCGACAACCTGCTGGCTGTCCCTTTCTGGCAAAAGCATGGCTACGATTTCGAACCGGCACTGATGGCCAAATCAGATCTGGTTTGTGCCAATTCGACCTACTTGGCAACATTGGCCACTAAATACAATCCCGACAGTTTCTACGTGGGGCAAGGTTGCGATTTCAGCCTCTACGACAAAACCAAACTGACCACCGTGCCCGAAGACCTGACTTCCATTCCAAAACCCATAATCGGTTACACAGGAGCGCTTTACGCCTTACGTCTGGATGTGGATACTCTGGTGCACATCGCCAAAACAAAACCATCATGGAACTTGGTGCTCATCGGGCCTCAAGACGATACGTTCCGCGCCAGCGAACTGCATCAGCTTTCGAATGTGCACTTTCTGGGCAACAAAAACCCAGAAGAATTACCCCTGTATATAAATGGATTTGATGTCGCCATCAATCCTCAGAAACTGAATGAAGTAACCAGGGGTAATTATCCGAGAAAAATTGACGAATATTTGGCATTGTGCAAACCGACCGTGGCTACAAAGACCGAAGCCATGACTATCTTTGCTGAATACACGTATCAGGCAACGAATGCAGCGGAATTCGTTCAATTCATCGATCAGGCACTGTCTAAAAACACTGTAGAAATGGAAACCGCCAGAGAGGCATTCGCCCGGGAACATTCCTGGGAAAACAATGTTCGGGCAATCTATAAATGTATGGAACAAAAAGTAAAGCACCATGTCCAACCTAATCAATAGAATTAAATCCAACCCGAAGCTCAAACAACTCACGCTTTGGTTGTTGATGCCCAAAAATCAGGCGCGTCCCAGACTTTGGGTAAAATGGTTTGTCAACCCTTTCATGCACCACAAGGGGAAACGGTCGTTGATCTGCAGACGTACCCGCATGGACGTTTTACCGTTCAGTCCCTTTTTCCTGGGCGATGATTCCACCATCGAAGATTTCTGCACCGTCAACAACGGTGTGGGTGCCGTGTACATCGGCCATCGGGCCAGAATTGGCTTGGGATCCGTCATTATTGGTCCGGTAGAAATAAAAAACGATGTGCGCATCGCACAAAACGTGGTCATGAGCGGGCTGAACCACAGTTACGAAGACATATCCAAGCCCATCAGCCAGCAAGGTGTAACCACCAAACCCATCACCATTTATGATGAAACTTGGATCGGTGCCAATGTGTTCATTTCAGCCGGGGTCACTATTGGCAAACATTGCGTCGTGGCAGGTGGCAGCGTGGTCACCAAAGATGTGCCTGATTATAGCATCGTCGTTGGGAATCCAGCCAGGGCCATCAAGTCTTACCAGGCAGAAACCGGTAAATGGGAACGTGTAAACCACTAATAAAATCAGTATGTTGACACTTCAAATACTTTTCTGGCTATTGCTTTTCATCATTTTCTATGCCTACATTGGTTATGGAATCCTGTTGTTCCTTCTCATCCGAATCAAGCGATTCCTGGGAAAAGGCAAGACCAAACCAACTTTTCCAGAATTGGAACCCGATGTCACGCTGTTCATTACAGCGTTCAACGAAAAAGACTTCGTTGCCGAAAAAATGAAGAACAGCAGGGAACTGGATTACCCAGCTGACAAATTACACCTAGTCTGGGTGACCGATGGCTCCGACGACGGAACCCCTGATCTTTTAAAAAATTACGAAGGCGTAGAGGTGCATCATCAACCAGAGCGCAGGGGTAAGATTGCCGCCATGAATCGTGGCGTAAAGCTGGTCAAAACACCCATCGTGGTCTTCTGTGACGCCAACACCATGCTGGGCAAGGAGTCCATCCGACGCATCGTCCGTATGTTCAACGACCCTAAAGTCGGTTGCGTGTCCGGCGAAAAAAGAATCTTCAGCAAAGACAAGGATGCTGCTGCAGGCGCAGGCGAAGGCCTTTACTGGAAATACGAGTCAACACTTAAGAAATGGGATGCTGAACTCCATTCGGTGGTCGGTGCTGCCGGAGAACTTTTCGCCATACGGACAGAACTGTATCACGAAGTGGAAGCCGATACCCTGCTGGACGATTTTATCATCTCCCTGCGCACTGCTCAGGCCGGTTATGTCATTCAATATGATCCGGATGCCTACGCCATCGAAACGGCTTCCGCCGATGTTAAAGAAGAGCTGAAACGAAAAATTCGGATTTCAGCAGGAGGCATTCAGTCCGTCATTCGACTAAAGTCCCTGTTGAATATCTTCAAATACGGAACCCTGTCGTTTCAGTACATTTCTCACCGTGTCCTACGCTGGACGCTGGCGCCTTTATCGCTGCTTCTGCTGCTGCCCATCAACGTTGCATTGGCCTGGAGCGAAGGCTTTTTCGGATTGTACAGTACGCTTTTTTACTTGCAGATAGTTTTTTATATTTCCGCATTGTTGGGATGGTATCTGGAGAATCGAACCATCCGGATCAAAGCCCTTTTTGTCCCCTATTATTTTTTCATCATGAACTTGTCCGTTTTTCTCGGTTTCATACGATACATCAAACGTTCACAATCCGTGAACTGGGAACGAGCTAAACGAGGTCAAAATTAAAAAACATCGAATGTCATTCATAAAAACCTGCTTTTCTTTTTTCGTTCTGATTTTCCCAGCGATGGTTTTAGCCAGTCCGCTTTCCAATGTCAACAAAGGTTACCTCATCGACAGCCTGGTTACAGTGGTGGACGGCGCTGTCTCACCTTACGACCAAATTCAACCAGGTGACACCTTACTTTTAAAACCCGGAGTCCGTCAAAACCTGCTGATCATGAATATGAACGGATCTCTGGAAAAACCCGTTATCATAACCAATAACAATGGTGTTGTCCTCATCAACACCGACAGTTATTATGGTATTTCCATCCGGGGAAGCCGTTATTTTCGCCTGACGGGCCAAGGCAGTGAAGAAGATTTCTACGGCATTAGGATTGAACGCGTTGCAGGTGGAGCAGGAATTGGCATCAACGATATATGCTCCGATTTCGAAATTGATCATGTTTCCATCGAAAACACCTTACTTGGTGGCATTTATGCTAAAACCGACCCCTATTGCGACACACCTTCCACCCGCAACAAATTCACCCAATACAACACCATCATTCACGACAACCACATTGCCCGGGTCGGAAACGAGGGCATGTACATCGGGAGCACCAAATATTTTGGAACTATCCAAAATTGCAACGGACGGGATACTTTATTACTTCCCTCCTTATTGAAGGGCGTACGGATTTACAACAACATCGTCGAGTACACCGCCTGGGACGGCATTCAAGTGAGTTCAGCCTCTAACGACTGTCGGATTTATGGAAATTTGATTCTACACGACAGCCAGGAAGGTTATTATTCACAAATGTCAGGCATTATGATTGGGGGAGGATCCAAATGTGACTGTTACAACAATTACATCGGCCAAGGAAAAGGAAACGGCATCGAAAGTCACGGTTTGGGCGGATATCGGATTTTCAACAACATCATCGTCGATGCAGGCAGGTCGTATCTGCCCTTGGATTCAACGGAACGGAAACACGGCATTTATGTTTCTGACATTTCCGTTGAGAAGGACTCATCCGTCAATATCCTTTTCAACGACATCATCAATCCCAAATCGGACGGCATTCGTTTTGAAAGCGTCGTTGGTCGGAATAATGTCATTGCATCCAACCTGATCCTCAATCCTGGAAGCTTCGATGTATATGAAAACGACAATACCTCGTACACCGGTGAAGATGCGTACGTCATGATTCCTGGCTTGACGGCCGACGTGACTCAAAAAAACAATTTCAAATCCCGTGACATTTCCAGCACCGGAATTTCTCTGACGGATTTCAAACCCCTGAACGGATCTCCCTTGATCGATGCAGCTGCCACAGACTTGATGGGAGTCACGTTCGATTACCGTTATGCAATAAGGCCCAACGGGGTTAAGGCAGACATCGGTGCCTTTGAATACGACCATTCACAAGATATTGAAACGATAGACCTGCAGAAAAAATCGACGGCCTACCCCAATCCTGTACGAAGCATGCTGACGATCCGGTTCAGCAGTGATTCTGCAACGGGGGCGTCGCTGTTGATCTATGACTTGTCCGGAATACTTCTAATGAAAGAGCAACAAACTTATCAGTCCGGCGGTAATCAGGATATAAAAGTGCAAGTGAACAACCTTCCGAACGGTATTTACTTGTATTCCTTAATCTGCGGTGGTAATGTTCAATCCGGGAAATTCATCAAAATCGGTTAGACCTATATGATTGAAAATACGTGCGTCATTCTTGGTGAAGGTCCATTACCCATTCAATGCATGGATATCCTTCGGAATAAGGGATTTGAAATTCTGGCATTCATAACCAGAGACGAAGAGTTGTTGAACCAAGCTTCCCGGTATCCCTTCCCGCTCCATCGGTTTACAACCCAATTGGAAGAATCCATTCAGCCGGATTATATTTTTAGCATCAACAACGGCATCATTCTCAAACCGGAATTTATTGCGAAGGCCAAAGTCCTAGTCGTCAATTACCACGATTCTCCACTACCGAAATATGCAGGCATGTATGCTCCCAACTGGGCGCTGATGCATCATGAAACGCAGCATGCCGTCAGTTGGCATATTCTGAACGAAGGGATTGACACAGGTGACATTCTGGAGCAGGAATTCATAGAAATCAATGATCAGGAACCAATTTGGTCCGTGAATATGAAATGCTTTGAAGCGGCATTGCTTAGTTTTGAGCGTTTGGCAGGAAAAATTGTTGCCGGTAACATGACTCAGACTCCACAGGATTTGTCAATACGCTCTTATTTTCCACTTACGACCCGTCCCTACCATTTGGGGCTGGTTACTGCTGAACGAACTATCAAGGAACTGAAAACACTTCAGCAAGCATGCAATTACGGCAACAACAACGACAACGAATTTTTACTGCCTCACCTATTCATCGGTTCTGAATACCTGACCCTTTCAACCTTCCGAATGGAGACCGAAAGCGTCACCACACCCGGGGCTATTGTTTTGGAAGAGAATAAGGCTGGCTTTTACTGCTTGGACGGATTGGTTATTCCGGAACAGCTTTACGACAAAAACAACAAACGGGTGGAATTTGTTGAATTGCTTCAAAAATACAACCTTTCAGCAGGTCAGATTCTTCCATTGCCAGAGCATCCCACCCGTATCGAGTCCCTGTTTTCCGAACTTTGCAAGTCGGAATTATTCTGGGAGCAGGAACTCTCCAAAGCCGAAATTCTACCTTTCCCATATACCAAAAATGTTAATGGTCTTGCTGAAAGGATGCAGGTAATCACAGCGTTATCCTTCAACAACCTTCTGGAAAAAAGTTTCCCGAACGAAGATGCAACAATGCTTATGCTGGCCTTAACGGCGATTTTCATTCTAAGGATCAACGACCAGGAAACCGGCACCGTCGGTTACATTCCTGCTGGTCTTCCACAGGTTTTGGCCGAATACTCCTCGCTATTCAAGACAGAGTTGCCTCTAAATATTAAAAATCCCGAAGGTATGAAAGCCTCGGAAATGGTCGAAAGGACGTTGCAGCACTTGAAAAAAATGGCAAAATCGGGCACCTACACCGTTGATCTGCCCCTTCGATACAAAGCTCTGGTTGCAGAGGATGCCGCGCTTGTACTTTGCACATCCCTGCCTGTTGTGGAGGAACTGAACGAACGAAGCCTGTACCTTGCCGTCGAACCGGATTGCATCATCCTTTCCCTTCCCGGTTCTGGTTTTGAATGGGGAGCCCGTTGTTTCACTAAAAGTCTGCAAGCTTTCATCCATAGCTTTTTGGAAACACCAGATGCACTCCTGCACAATCTTTCATTGATGGAAATGGAGCAAACTAAAACAATGCTGGCTTCCCTGAATAAACCGTCAGGAACTGCCCAGCCCATTCCAGGAATTTTGGCCCAATTTGATCGGATGGCCGCACTACATGGTGACAAACCGGCACTGATGGATGGTAAGGAAAGCCACAGCTACCGTCAATTCCAAAGCGACACATTGAAACTGGCGACACTGTTCCTTGAAAAAGGTGTAAAACCCAATGATAGTGTCCTATTGTGTCTACCGAGAAGCTATCCGTTTTTCGTTGCCCAATGGGCAGCACTCCGATGCAGGGCCGCCTTTTTACCCATCGACTCAACCATGCCCGACGACCGGAAGACATTCATTCTGGAGGATTCACAGGCAGTATTGGTTATAACCAACGAATCGTTTGCTGAAGTCTTCCCAAAAGACAAAACTCTCTTTTTCAATAAAATACCAGATTTAAAAGAAGCCACTGAACAAATTGCTGAACCCACGGATTTGGCTTATTTAATTTATACCAGCGGTTCCACCGGCGTACCGAAAGGTGTTCGTATCTCCCATCAAGCGCTGACCTGTTTTGTTTCTGCAGGCATAGGAACCTATGGCTTCACCGACTCCGAACGCGTCCTTCAATTTTCCAACCTGGGCTTTGACGCCAGCATCGAGGAAGTGTTCTGCACCTTATGCTCAGGAGGCACCTTGTACATTCGATCCGAAGAAATGCTGGATCCCGAATTGCTCATACAGTTCAGCATTCGGAACAACATCACCATCTGGGATTTTCCTACCGCTTTCTGGAGACAAGTGTTGGCGGCTTCTGCAGACGGAACTTTCCCATCCTCCATCAGAGCGGTCATCATCGGGGGCGAAGCCATCACCAATTCCGATTTTGAAAACTGGAAACAAAATCCCTCCAGCAAAAGTCGTCTGTTCAACACCTACGGACCGACCGAAACGACCGTGGTTGCCACTGCATTTGAACTTTCTGCCGACTTCAGGATGGAAACCAACATACCCATTGGAAATCCGTTGACAGAATATCGCGTTTATATCACCGACAAACACCGCAAACTATTGCCATTCGGATTGCCCGGAGAGTTGCTTATTGCCGGTCCCGCCCTTGCAGACGGTTATCTTAACCGGGACGACGTGGAAAAAAAGGTTTTCATTAACTTGCAAGTCCCTGGTCTCATAGAGCGTTGCTACTGTACCGGAGACCAGGTTTTCAGTGATGCAACCGGAAAGATCCACTACATCGGACGGGCAGACGGACAACTCAAAATCCGTGGTTTTCGGGTGGAACCCGGTGAAATCGAGAATCAGCTCATGCAACTGGGAGGCATTCAACAATGCGTGGTGCTGGGTAAAGCCAACGAGGGAGGAGAAAAGCATCTGGTTGGTTACATTGTTCCTCAAAACGGGCTGAAGGACCGTGGTGAATCGCTGAAAGCCGAATGCTACCGGATTCTGCCAAACTATATGGTTCCCGATTATTTCGTGGAAGTAACCGAAATTCCAATGACATCGAATGGCAAGATTGACAAGAAGTTCTTGCTCACTTTGTCCGCTCCAATCCGAAAAAAGGCCTTAAAAGTTAAAGTGAACGAACAAACCACCCCGCTTCAGGATACGCTGATCCGATTATGGCAGAATGTTTTAGAGAACAAAACCATTTCCTTGGATGACGATTTCTTCGAAAACGGTGGGCATTCCTTGCGTGCCGTACGTTTGATGGCAACCCTCAAAAAAGAGCTGGATGTCCATCTTCCGCTTTCATCCCTCATCTCCTATCCGACTCCACGTACCATGGCAGAACTCTTGCAGTCTTCCAAAACGGAAAACCTGTGGAAATGCTTGGTACCCATTCGGGCGAAAGGCAAAAAAATGCCTTTGTATCTGATACATGGTGCTGGTTTGAATGTGCTTCTGTACCAGTCGCTGGGGAACCATTTGGATCCTGATCGTCCCATTTACGCCATGCAAGCCAAAGGATTAGACGGAAAAAGTGAGATCAGTACCTCCATCGAAGAAATGGCCAACGATTATGTCACCGAAATCCGCAAAAACCAGCCCGAAGGTCCTTATGCCATCTTTGGATTTTCCCTGGGAGGTTTCATAGCCTTCGAGATGGCAAGACAATTGTTGGAACAAGGACAAAAAGTGGCCTTCCTCGGAGTCATCGATACCGTTACCACCTTCGCTAGTGAGCATCGGTCCTTTTTCAATAAACTGACTCATCGGTTAAAAGCTTTGATCGGCAAGCCCACTTTCTTCCTGTATGCACTCCTGCGCGAATCGAAGGAGGGCAAAAAGAAGTTCCTCCGACAAAAATCCAAAAACATCCGGGGAACATTTTACTATTACGCATCCCGATTCGGGTTAATTAAAACGCTACAAACACCGACAACTTCATCAAATGAGCAGCCGGTCTATCTAAGCACCAAAGCCTCAGTCATCATTGACACTGCTCTGAGCAGATATGTTCTGAAACCTGCGCCCGTAACCATCGACCTTTTCAGGGCAGGCAAACAAATGTTTTACATCGAAGAACCCAAGACCTACGGATGGAGCAAGTATGCCCAAAACGGCGTAGTCATCGAGAATGTACCCGGCGAACATTCGGAGCTCTTCGCTGCACCAAACGACGCAATCTTTGCTAAACTATTGACTGACAGACTAAACGAAATTGAAAATCAATATTGATTTTAGAGTTGTTGCTGAATTGGCGGAACCCATTCAGATAGGACTCCTATCTGGCAAGTTACTGCTGATTTACGGAAAAGGAACCCCTTCGGATGCCCATGTATGTTTGGAATCCATTGTCTCGACATTCCTTGGAAAGCCAATCGTTTACGCGGATCTTCAAAAGAATTTTCGTGGAAAACCGTATTTGCAGGGATTTCCGCTTCATTTCAGTCTAAGCCACAGCAATAACTCTTTTTTGTTGGGAGTAAACCGGTACCAGGAAATCGGTATTGATCTCGAAGGAAACGTTCTTCCAAACGAAATCGATTCCTTGGCCGAATACGCTTTCTCACCAGACGAACGAATTCTGCTTAACCAATTCCCTGGAACAGCATCCTTTCTCAAAATCTGGACCTTAAAAGAAGCTTATTTGAAAGCCACCGGCATCGGCATGATAGACGCCCTGTCATCACTTCATGTAGTTTCAGCATCGGATTTTGGCGTGATGGACAAACAATATAGTTGCTTGAATTTCCAATGTCCCGGCGATGAAACCGGCAGCTTAGTTTGCAAAGGCCAAATGCCCGAAGTAATCAGTATGCTGCTTTTAATGAATGAATGATACCACCCCTCTTTGGCAAGACGGTAGAAGATGTTTCAATAGAGCGCCAAGGTCAAGGCACTTATTATGAGACACCCCGGAGCGTACTTAAGGTACGTGAGGAGTGGCGATTAATAAGTAACGCAGAGATTGGCGCTCTATTGAGACATCTTTTGTGATCCGGAAGAGATTCGAACTCTTGACCCACAGCTTAGAAGGCTGTTGCTCTATCCAACTGAGCTACCGGACCCCTTTCTATTTTATAAAAGGTTGTTTTTAAACGGGGACAAAGGTAAGGAAAAAAATCTGATATCAGAAAGGATAACCGACGGCAAAATGCAAGGCAAAATCATCCCAGTTGTCGATGCTGCGGATGCGCCAGTGATCGGACAGGTTCGAGGACGGGTCGTAGACTTTCATCCCAGCATCCACACGGATCAGAAAGTAGTCAAAGGCAAATCGGATACCGGCACCGATACTGGCCGCCATCTGTTTGTAAAAGCTGTTCAGTTTGAACTGACCACCTGGTTGACCGCTGTAATAATTCAAAGTCCAAATGTTGCCGGCATCGGCAAAAAGGGCCCCTTCGACCACCGACACAAGGGTTCCCCGGTATTCCACACTCAAATCCAACTTCATATCCCCGGATTGATTCATGAAATTGATCATAGAGCCTGGATTGTGATACGATCCTGGCCCCAAAGTCCGTACCGACCAACCACGAACCGAGTTGGCACCCCCTGAATAAAACCGTTTTTCGAAAGGCAGGATGGTTGAATTTCCGTATGGATAGGCCAGGCCAATACCTGCTCTGTAAGCGATACGACTCCTGGAATTAAGCGTCATACTTTTGGCATATTCCAGTTCCCCGCGAAGATATTGACTGAAGTTAATTTTTCCAATCTTATAAAAACCGTTAGCGTCCTTGGGAGCTCCGGCCAATGCATATCCAGCATACAGCAGATTTCCTGCCGACTCGAAACTACCTTTCCAAGTATGGTAATCACGGCTGACTGAGCCGAATGGCACACTGGAATAGGAAAAAGTATAGGCTGAACGCAGGATGAAATGGTCCTCATAACTGTATTTCAAATAGGAGGTATCGTTCAGATATTTAGAGGCAAATGCTGGTTGAACCCAAGGCATATACGTATAACTTATGTCAAACAAATCAAAGGTCTGGCGTAGATTCTCATGCGACCAGTTGTAACGAACCCCCATGGATGCCACCGTGCGCCCAAACTCTGGCCGGGTCATCAATTGATAAGCTGTCCTGAACTCCGTTGTTGCATCTACCTTTTGCTTGAAACTGGATTTCAGAAAAGGCGCCTTGAATTCGGGCAAGATCAGATTGATTTCGCCACCAAGTTCAACATAATTGCTCGTCATGGACGAAACCGCCTCATACGCTCCACGAATTTTCGTTTGGAACATTTCCGAACCGTTGAAAAAATTGCGGTGGGTATAACTGGCATTCCCAGCAATACCGAAATCACCTGCAGTATTGGTACCTTCTACATCAAAACCGAGACTTTGACGTTTATTTTGCGACAAAACAATGTAACAATCCAACGGCCGTTCATCGGTAGCATCCGTTGGAACTTCTGCAAAACGGATGTTCACATACTTCATGTACTGAAGCGAGTTCAGTCGGGCATAGGTACGATTTACCATATCAACATCAAACAGCTGTCCTGGAACGATCCGACAATTGGCAATCAGAGCGTTTGGTGAAATAAACGGTTTGGCTTTATAAACGGTTCTGTATCCGCCTGTTGACAGTGTATCAAAACCCGATAAATTGAAAATGGAGGTACCACCGGTATAAATTCCAGCAGCCGCCTGTTTGTTGAAGTTGGCCATATCCACATCCAACATAAAATAAACATTCCGTAAACGATAGACCGAATGGCTGAAATCAATCAATCGGTTTCCAATGGACGGACTCAGGGTAGTATCTGCCTTAAACGACTTCAACATCAGTGATACATTCGCAGTACAGTTTCCAAGAGTACTGTCCACACGGTAGTAAAAATTTTCCTTCTGTATTGCATAATAGCCCTTTTCCTGCAAATACTTGACCAACCGGACACGTTCTTCGTCTAACTTTCCGCTGTTCAAAAGCATGCCCGGATGTATATCGGATGCTTCCAAGGCTTTTTTAACGCTGGAACTTAGGCTGTCTTCTGTAGAAACAAAATCAAATTTGTTAATGGTATAGGGTGTGTTCCCGATCATTTTCAGAGTCACGTACGCCCTGCGTTTTTTTAACTGGATGTCATCTAGCACCACGGCATTGAAATAGCCTTGATTGATCAGCAAATTCTCAAGTGTCTTTCTGGAACGTTCATTTTTAACCGGATCATAAATTACAGGTTCTTCACCAAGTTTGCGAAGTGTCCGATTGATCCATTTGCTGGTATCACGGCCTGAAAGGTTGTAAATGGACAGATTCATGTCCAAAAAACCCAGAAAACGTTCGTTAGGTACCTGATGTAGGTAAATGTTGAAATCAAAGTCCGAAGGTATCATCTTCTCCTGGACAATACGGACCGAATGCAGCAAATATTGGTCTTTGGGTACATACTTGAACGTATTGCATGCTGAAAGCAGGAAAAACGTCAGTAGTGAGAAAAGCAGGACCGGTCTGCGCATTTAATACTAGGTTAATTTATACAAATGTACATTTTCCCGTCAAAGTTGACAAATGACAGATGACAAATTTCCCGGGATGGTTTTTCTTTTGTAATTTCGCCAGCAAAACCGCATGAAATGCTCAGTCAGGCCAAACAAAAATGGATTCGTTCGTTGGAACAGAAAAAGTTCCGGCAGGAATTCGGTTTATTTTTGGCTGAAGGCAGCAAATGCTGCACCGACTTGCTGGAACTCCTCCCCTGTCGATTTTTGGTTGCCACTCCCGACTGGCTGAATGCACATCCCAGATTGCATGCCGCTGAAATCGTTGAAGCCACACACGATGAAATTCGGAAGGCCAGCCTGCTAAAAAACCCGCAGGAAGTGCTTGCTGTTTTTGAAATACCTACGTACGAACTCAATCCCGAACAGCTGAAAGGGCAACTCAGTCTGGCTTTGGACAATGTACAAGATCCCGGCAATCTGGGAACCATTTTGCGCATCGCCGACTGGTTTGGCATCCGAACGGTACTTTGTTCCATCGGAACGGTTGATGCCTACAATCCCAAAACCGTTCAGGCCACCATGGGTGCCATCGGCAGAATCCACATCGTATACACGGATTTGACTGCGTTCCTGAAATCTGTTCAATTACCGGTTTACGGCACTTTCTTAAAAGGAAAGACGTTGTATGAAGCTGATCTTCAAAATGAAGCAATCATTGTCATGGGTAACGAAGGAAATGGTATTTCGCTGGCCGTGGAAGAATTAATCACCGATAAATTGTTCATTCCGGATTATCCTGTAGGTGAAACCGGCACAGAATCCCTGAATGTATCCGTGGCAACAGCTATCATTTGTTCCGAATTCCGCAGAAGAGCCCATCAAAAAACCTGATTTTATTTCCAGTGATTCGGCTCAATTTTCTTGTTGGCTTCAATCTTTTCCCTTCTTAAACGTTCCGCTTCCATACGTTTCGATTGTTCCTGCTCAATGGCTCTTGGCAAAAGGCGCTTACGGATTTGTTCATTTTGGGGGACTTCCCGGAAATTGCGGGTGGGTAGGCGACGCGCTCCAGGTGCCAGGATTTCATTGCGATTGATCGGCGCTTGTACCGGATTTTGTCTGATCAATGAATCCGCCATTTTCCTCAAAGAATCCTGATCGGACGTGTTAGAAACCGAGTGTACTGAAAGCTGTGGATAGATGCTCCAGTTGGTAGTATCTTTGGGCGTTTTAGTCAACCATTTCTTGATAAACCAATTGGTATAGGAAGGAAAAGAGTCTGCAGGCAGACAAGTGTAGTTGGCAGAAATCAAATCAATACGGTATGGTCCAAAGGAATACAGGGCAAGTATTTTCGCTGAATCCGCACCAAATTTAAAGCTACGGATCGGATCGAACTGACCTAAATCGACGGCTATCCTGAAATCATCCATTTTTTTCTGAACATCCACGTAAACCTTTTCATAAACATTCATGTGTTTGCTGTACCAGGAAACCGAAATATAAAATTCTTCTTGTGTCAAATGGTGTTTGCGCAATACCGAACGGTAGGCCATATCTTTGAAATAGGCCGTTTCCATACCACGTGTCCAAGTTTCAGGAATGGGCATATTAGACTCACTGACAGCAGCTTCCGTGAGATGAATATCAAAAAGCACATTTGCCATTTTCTCACGAGAAAGTACACCCCGGGGTCTGCATGAGCTGAATAGGACCAACAGCAGACAGCACCCAAGGATCAGCCTGATTTTGGTGGAAGGAATCATGGATTTTCCGGCGTTTCCGGCAGGACTTTGGAGGTAGATACTTCCGACAAATCACGACGGTAAAACAGCAACAGAATAACTATGCCAACCGAAATGGAAGAATCGGCAATGTTGAAGATGGGTCTGAAAAATACGAAAGAGTCACCTCCGACAAAGGGCATCCAGGATGGCCAAACCGTATCGATCATGGGGAAATACAGCATATCAACCACTTTTCCGTAGAAAAAGGTACCATATCCTCCTGTATCCGGTAGAAAGGTGGCGAGTTGATTGAAGCTGTGGTCAAAAACCAATCCGTAAAAAAGGCAATCGATGATGTTGCCCATGGCACCTGCGATGATCAGCGAAATACAGACCAAATAACCTGTTCTGGTCGTTGATTTATGAATGATTCGTGAAACATACCAGAACAACCCAGCAACAGCGGCCATACGAAAAAGCGTCAGGAACAACTTGTCGAAAAGTTCGATGCCAAAGGCCATACCGTTGTTTTCGGTAAAAAAGATGTAAAACCAATCGGTAATATGGATACTGTCGTGCATGACCATATGAGTTTTCACCCAGATTTTCAGCGTTTGATCCGCTAGCAAAATCAGGAAAATGATCAGTGAGACCGCCCAGCCTCTTGAAAGTTTCGGCATATTATTTTCTTTCCTTGGCTTCAATGGAGAGCGTTGCATGCGGAACTGCACGAAGACGTTCCTTGGGAATCAGCAAACCAGTTTCGCGGCAAATGCCATAGGTCTTGTTTTCTATACGAATCAAAGCAGCTTCCAAGTGCTGGATGAACTTCATCTGACGCTGAGCCATACGTCCGGTTTCTTCCTTCAGCATGGTATTGGCACCTTCTTCGAAGACTTTGAACGTGGGTGAAGTATCCATGACGTCATTGCCGTCCATATTGGTGACACTGGCTTTCAACTGCTCATAATCATCTTGCGCTTTCACCAGTTTTTCTTCAATGATTGCGCGGAATTCTTCGAGTTCTGCGTCGGAATATCTAATTTTGTCTGACATAGGGTTCAAGTTAGTGGAGATAATAAAAGGAATTCGAAAGCTGTTTTAAAAAATAATCTGCGAATATAAGAAAATAGGACTGCAACACCAACCGAAACGGTCAAAATTTTCAACCGATTCGCTGAATGTGGATAAATAAATCCATATCCTCCAAATCGAGCGATGTGCCATCCTGAAGACCTTCAACCAGTTCGAATTTTTCGGCCAGGGTTTGGGTCATGATGAATGCTTTCCATTGGGGCATGACAGATTTAACTTCCTCATTATATGTTATTTGTATGCTTATTTTGTCCGAAATCTCATAGCCGTTGGATTTACGGAGATTCTGAATACGGTTCACCAGTTCACGAGCCAAGCCTTCTTGCTTAAGCTCCTCGGTGATGGTGATGTCGAGTGCCACCGTGAGACGGCCTTCGTTGGCTGCCAACCAACCGGGAATATCGTCGGTGAGGATTTCAACATCGGTGATTTCGAAGGCAATTTGCTTATTGTCCAAAGTCAATGTACGTTGTTTCGTCCTTTCCAACTCTGAAATTTCAAACTGTGAAAAATTGGCCAACAAAATGGCTGCTTCTTTCATATTTTTTCCAAAAATAGGGCCCAACTTCTTGAAATCCGGTTTGATACGTTTCGCCAAAATGCCGTCGGTATTATCCACGAATTTCAAATCCTTCACATTGACCTCATTAAGAATCAGTGAACTGATTGCCTGAATGTTCTCTTTTTGTTCGGCATCGATGGGAGGAATCATGATGGAAGTCAGGGGCTGACGTACCTTGATACTCACCTTACGTCTCAAGGCCAACACCATGGACGTAATCTGTTGAGCCAACTGCATTCGCTCTTCGAGCTTCGCATCGATCACAGAAGCATCGTATTTCGGGAAATCGGCCAAATGCACCGATTCAGAAGTATCCTTACCGGACACCGCATTCAGGTCGCAGAACAATTGGTCGGCATAGAAAGGTGCAATGGGCGCCATCAGGCGGGATACCGTTTCCAGGCAAGTATACAGTGTCTGGTAGGCCGAAAGTTTGTCTTCGGTGAATTCGCCAGCCCAGAAACGTTTGCGGTTCAGACGAACGTACCAGTTGCTCAGATTTTCGGAAACAAAATCGCTGATGGCACGGCCGGCACGGGTCGGTTCGTAGTTAAAATAACAATCGTCTACTTCCTTGATCAGACTGTTCAACTGGGACAACACCCAACGGTCGATTTCAGGACGGTTTTCCATCGAAACCTCTACTTGATCGGCTTTGAAACCGTCCACATTGGCATATAAAGAAAAGAACGAATAGGTATTGTACAAGGTTCCGAAGAATTTGCGACGCACTTCATCGATCCCTTCGGTGTCGAATTTCAGATTGTCCCAAGGCGAAGCATTGGTGATCATGTACCAACGCAGTGGATCCGAGCCGTATTTTTTGATGGTCGAGAACGGATCTACGGCATTGCCGAGGCGTTTAGACATCTTGTTGCCGTTCTTATCGAGTACCAAACCGTTGGAAACCACATTCTTGAACGAAACGGTATCGAAGGCCATGGTGGCGATGGCATGCAGCGTAAAGAACCAACCACGGGTCTGATCCACACCTTCAGCAATGAAATCGGCCGGGAAATTCTCCCGATTGTCGAACGCTTCTTTATTTTCGAACGGGTAATGAATCTGCGCGTAGGGCATGGCACCGGAATCGAACCAAACGTCGATAAGGTCCGTTTCGCGTTTCATGGGCTTGCCAGTCGCAGATACGAGGATCACATCGTCCATGTACGGGCGGTGAAGGTCGATCTTGTCGTAATTGTCTTTGGTATAAACGCCCGGTTGGAAATCGCCCAACAGGTTGCTGCTCATCAAACCAAAGGCCACAGACTTCTCGATTTCAGCGTGCAGTTCGGCTACGGAACCGATGCAGAGTTCTTCGGTACCGTCTTCCGTGCGCCAAATAGGCAGCGGTGTTCCCCAATAGCGGCTGCGGGAAAGGTTCCAGTCGTTGAGGTTTTCCAGCCATTTGCCGAAGCGGCCGGTTCCGGTGGCTTGCGGCTTCCACTGAATGGTTTCATTCAGCTCCATCATGCGTTCGCGGCAAGCAGTGGACTTGATGAACCAGCTGTCCAGCGGATAGTAGAGTACTGGTTTGTCGGTTCGCCAGCAATGCGGATAGCTGTGGGTATGTTTTTCGATCTTGAACGCCAGGTTTTGTTGTTTCAGCATTACACAAAGGTCCACATCGATAGTGGGATCGTTTTCAGTCTTGGTGACATCGTAGGCATTCTTGACATAGACGCCGGCAAATTGGTTGTACAAGGCAGCATCCATGCGCTCTGCCACGAAGGTTGCATCCAAGTCTTCCAGTCGGTAGAACTTACCGGTCAGGTCCACCATGGGGCGTGAAAAGCCGTCCTTGTCGGTCATCATCAGCGGTGCAATTCCGAAGTTTTTGGCCACACGGTCATCGTCTGCACCAAAAGTAGGCGCGATGTGGACAATACCGGTACCGTCTTCGGTGGTCACGAAGTCGCCTGAAATCACTTTAAACGCGTTTTCGCCTGGGTTCACCCAAGGAATGAGCTGTTCGTATTCCATGCCGACCAGTTCGCTGCCTTTATAATCACCAAGCACTTCGAATGGAACCAATTTGTCACCGGTTTTGTAGTCGCCGAAAGCGATTTCAGCCGCTTTGGGATTGAAATGTACGTTCAGCAGGTCTTTGGCCAGAATGCACGTCATGGGTAGGCCGGTGTAGGGATTGAAGGTCTTGACGGAAACGTAGGTGATGTTTTGGCCTACGCAAAGTGCAGTATTGGAAGGCAAGGTCCATGGCGTAGTAGTCCAGGCCAAGAAATACGCATTGCCGAATGTAGACCATTCAGCCTTTGGATTCTTGATTTTAAACTGAGCCACACAAGTCGTATCCTTTACGTCGCGGTAACAACCGGGCTGATTCAGTTCGTGCGAACTAAGTCCTGTTCCTGCAGCAGGAGAATACGGCTGAATGGTATAGCCTTTGTACATCAGGCCCTTCTTGTACAGTTCTTTAAGAAGATACCAGAGCGTTTCGATGTAACGGCTGTCGTAAGTGATGTAGGGATCGTCCATATTGACCCAATACCCCATCTGGTGCGTCAAGTCCTCCCACTCCTTGGTGTATTTCATCACGTCCTTGCGACAGGCGGCGTTGTATTCAGCCACAGAAATGGTCTTGCCGATATCTTCCTTGGTGATGCCCAATGCTTTTTCCACACCGAGTTCAACAGGCAGTCCGTGCGTGTCCCAACCAGCTTTGCGCATGACTTGAAAGCCCTTCATGGTCTTGTAGCGGCAGAAAATATCCTTGATGGAGCGGGCCATGACGTGGTGAATGCCAGGCATGCCGTTGGCAGAGGGTGGTCCTTCGTAGAAAACAAACGAGGGAGCTCCTTCACGGATAGCCATGCTCTTGTGAAACAAATCTTTATCGTCCCATTTCTTCAGGATTTCCTGATTGATGGCGGACAAATCAAAATTGGAATATTCGGTGAATTTGTTGGACATACGACAGCAATTTTTTTCAAGCTGCAAAGGTAACAAAAAAATCACAGTCGTACAAAAGACACTAGGCAGAATCAGCGCGTCAAATAGAGGTCTGAAGTCAGGGCTGAATAGGCATCGGAGCGGGCATTTCCGGGAGTGCCCAGGGCCATGGTTGTTCGCTCGGTCACCAAGCGTTGACGGATGAATTCGAGCAGAATCCGCTTGGGCTCTTGCCCTTCGATGGTGGAAACTTCGCAGCGACGTGCCGGATAGAGCCCGGCAGACCAGCACAATTCTTCAAATTCAGGGGCTCCGGACATGGGCAGAATGACCGCAAACCTACCTTCTGCAGATAACATTTCAGCTGCGTTTAAAATCAATTCGGAGTACGAAAGCGAAACGTCGTGCCTGGCATGATTGCGCGACAGTGCCGGTGCTTTTAATGCATTCTGAAAAAAAGGTGGATTGGATACGATCAGGTCGAAAACCCCATCGGAATAGGTTCTAAAATCTGCATGCACGATGTGGATTCGGTCTGACCAAGGGGAATTCAGGATATTTTCGGACGCTTGTTTAGCAGCAGCGGCATCGTATTCAATGCCAACGATTTCAGCCTTAGAATGCTGTGCCAGAATCAGTGCGATCAAACCGCTGCCGGTACCCACATCAAATATACGGTTTGCTTTCCCAGGTTGTACCCAGGCTCCCAGCAAGACGCCGTCTGTTCCCACTTTCATGCCGCAGCGGTCGTGAAAGACCTCAAACTGCTGAAAGCGAAACGAGGGGTTTGGCATATAGAAAATGCTTATTTATCGGAAGGCTCTTCGCTTTTGTATTCAGAAGTCTTTTGATCTTCCTCTTCTTTCAGTTTGTTTTCCTTTTCATACCAGGAAATGCGAACGGCCACATACAGTTCGGTGAGTGCGGCCATCAACAGAACGGCCGGCCAGGAGCGCATGCCCTTGAATTGCATGTATGAAACACCCAGCATGAATAAGGAGGATAGGAAATAAAGCCGGTTCAGCCGTTTCAGACGAAAGTCTTCCCCTTCGTAGGTGCTGCGCATGCGGCTGACAATAAACATGGCAGTACCAGCGGCAAACAAATATTTTCCAATAGTGGGATCTTTCGCTTCCATCACCAAAACAGAGGAAACCAATATCAGGATCGCTCCCAACATAAACAATACGTTATAGATTTTTTTCAGCATAGTAGTTCAGTCATTCAACAATGAAAACATCTTCATTGGGCTTTTTCATCAAGTAATCCTCCCTAGCTACCCGTTCCAACTCAGCATCGCTCGAATGCAGTTTTTTCAGCTTGCTTTCGCTCTCTTCGCTGAGTTTGCGGTAGTGACGGATGTCCTGTTTGAGTTCCCGGATTTTCTTTTCGTACTCCACCCGGCGGATCACATTATTTTCGTCCACGAATACGATAAATACCAGAAACACCAAAACGGTGATGAGGTATTTGTTCAGGAAAGGCCTGATCGCATGGTAAATTCTTTTTAGTTTGTCCATTTCAGGGTATAGGGTCGAGGGGAAGAACAAGGCAAAAGTAATGGATTTTTTCCGAAAAAAGATTGGACGGGTGGAAAAATTCGGAAGCAATTTGCTACATTTGCAGGGCACAAGAAAAAGCTGACGCATCCATGGAGAACTACCTTGTTTCCGCACGAAAATACCGCCCCGACACCTTTATGTCGGTGGTAGGCCAGTCAGCGCTCACCACCACACTTAAGAATGCAATCAAAAACAAGCAGTTGGCGCATGCCTATCTGTTTTGTGGTCCTCGCGGTGTAGGGAAAACAACGTGTGCACGCATTTTTGCCAAAACCATCAACTGTTCGAATCCGAAGGCAGACGGTGAAGCCTGCAACGAATGCGAATCCTGCAAAAGCTTCATTGACCAACGCTCCCTGAACATTTTTGAACTCGATGCTGCCTCCAACAACTCGGTTGACGACATCCGCAGCTTGGTGGATCAGGTACGCATTCCGCCGCAACTTGGTCAATATAAGGTTTATATCATCGATGAAGTACACATGCTGTCGGCTTCCGCTTTCAACGCTTTCTTGAAGACGCTGGAAGAACCGCCGCACCATGCCATTTTCATCCTGGCCACGACCGAAAAGCATAAAATCATCCCGACCATCCTTTCCCGCTGTCAGATTCATGATTTCAGCCGTATCAGCATCCACGACATTGTGGGTTATCTGCAGCACGTGGCCAGCTCGGAAGGGGTTTCAGCCGAAGACGAAGCCTTGAACATCATTGCCATGAAAGCCGACGGCGGCATGCGCGATGCCTTGTCCATTTTCGACCAGGTGTCCAGCTATGGCAACGGAACCATCACTTATCAGAACGTCATTGAGAATCTGAACGTGCTGGATTACGATTACTATTTTAAACTGACGGAAGCCCTGCTGAAAGGTGACGTGAGCAGTGCCCTATTGATTTTCAACGATATCCTGAACAACGGGTTCGAAGGTCAACATTTCATCACCGGCACAAGCGCGCATTTCAGGGACCTGATGGTTTGCAAGGATCCGGCCACGTTGGTTCTGCTGGAAGTAGGTGCTAGCATCCGGTCTAAATACCAGGAGGAGGCTGCGCTTTGCACGAATTCCTTCCTGTATTCGGCCATTAAAATAGCCAACGATTGCGACCTCGCCTATAAGGAAAGCAAAAACAAGCGGCTGCTCATCGAATTGGCTCTCATCCGGATCGCTCAGCTTTCGGATCAAAAAAAAAATCAGTGAATTCCTGACCGAAGACGAACAACCACCGATTTTCCCTTTGCTTATTACGGATGCTCCCATCGTAAAAGAAGATGTAATCCCTGTTGAACAGCCTACGAAAGCGAAATCCGGCACTCCCGTAAAAAGCAGTAATGCCTCCGCCCCTGTCGGCTCCAAAAAAGAAACTAACGTTCCTCATACCCTTCGTTCCCTTCAAACCGTTTCCTTGCGCAAAAAGCAGGAAGAAATCATCGAAAAACCGGTGGAGGAGGAAGAAAAGCTACTGCTGAACCAACCCTTTACGGCCGAAGCATTGCAACGTTCCTGGAACATCTTCATCGACACCATCAAGGACGATACGCATTTGGTGAATGCGATGAAAGCCAACCCGCCAGTACTGAAAGAGGACTACGAAATTGAAGTGACGGTGCAGAACCAACCATTGGAACTGAAATTCCAAGACCTCATCATCCCCATCGAAAGGCATCTGCATCAGAATCTGAAGAACAACCGTATCAAAATGACGGTTCGACTGGCCGAAGTCGGCGAAATGGCCCGTCCGTTTACTTCCAGAGACAAACTGGATGCCATGATTAAGAAAAATTCGAACATGGAACTCTTGTACAGAACCTTTGGTCTGGACATCAACTACTAGAAACATGAAAAACAACAACATTCAAACCGAAATCGACGCGTGTTTCCTATACCGCAAACTCGCTGAGAATGAAAAGGATCCGATTATTGCCAGCGTATTCTTTCAGATGAGCGACATCGAGAAAGGCCACGCGGAAGCTTTTGCCAAACGGGCTGGAATGAGTTTGGAAAACCTGATTCAACCTTCCTGGCGAGCCAAAACACTGAATTCCATTGGTAAAGTCTTCGGTTACGATTTGGTATTGGGTTCGATGATGGATACGGAGAAAAGCATTTCATCCGCCATCCTCTCTACCAAAAAGAAAAACAAGATGGAGATTACCGGTCAAGAAACCAACCATGTTAAGATTCTTCGCTCCATTCTCGAAAAAGACGAAAACGCGACCATGACGCAGTTTTCCAAATTTGAACGGCAGCACAAGTCACCCGGAGGCAACGCCATTCGGGCAGCCGTTTTGGGTGGAAACGACGGACTTGTCTCCAACTTCAGTCTGGTCATGGGCATTGCAGGTGCCACTGCTGGTCAACAAGGCGTTTTATTGGCCGGTTTGGCCGGTTTGCTGGCCGGGGGCTTATCCATGGCACTGGGCGAATGGATTTCGGTCAAGAGCTCCCAGGAGCTGCACGAAAATCAAATGCAACTCGAAATGGACGAGTTGGATTCAAACCCCGAAGGCGAGTTGCTAGAAATTGCTCTGATTTACGAAGCAAAAGGCATTCCCGAAGAACAAGCCCATCAGATGGCAAAGGAAATCATGAGCGACAAGCATCAGGCACACCAGTTCTTAGTCAAAGAAGAATTGGGCATCAATCCGGATGAATTGGAAGGCTCAGCCATGGAAGCAGCCCTCTATTCCTTTGTTTTATTTTCCATTGGCGCCATTATCCCTGTAATTCCGTTTATCTTTACCAACGGTCTGCAGGCCATCCTTTTAAGTGTAGGCATGAGTGCCGCCGGCCTTTTCCTCATCGGTTCAGCCATCACTCTTTTCACCGGCAAAAACGTCTGGTTTTCCGGTTTCCGGCAAGTCTTTTTTGGTTTGGCAGCAGCAGCAATCACCTTTGCGATCGGGCACTTCATCGGAGTGGCGATAGCGGGATAAATATAGTAACAAAATGAAAACAACCCTTTTAAGTATCGCATTGACTTTTTGTATTTCTGTCCAAGCTCAGCAATTGACTGGAAATCCGCAGGATCATTTACCTGCCAACATCACTCGCATCACTCAGTTTGGTGAGCGGGCCGACTTTTCACACGACGGAAAAAAGATTCTGTTCGTTGAGAAAACGTATGGTGACGTCTACGAGGTTGAATTGGCTACCGGTAAGATTTCATTGATCACCGGCCACTTCTATCACGGCGGCTTTACACGTGCCCTCTATTTGGCAAACGATGATGTCCTCCTCTCCGGTTGCACCAGCTTTGATGCAGCTAACCCACATGTAAACAGGCAACTAAAGGCTGAACTCTGGGTCTTGGACAAAAGTTACACGAAACCCCCGGTCAGATTAGGCACCAAATGCAGTGAAGGCCCTGCCGTGTCGCGTAAAAATATGAAAATTGCGTGGACAGTGGCGCACAGCCAGTATCCGGACAGCCTGAAAGCGGGTCAGTATCTTTTTTATCAGGCTGACATCGTCTACAAAAACGGTATTCCTGAATTATCGGGCAAAAAAGTGATTCTGGACAACTTGACTACGGTATACAAAGATATGGAAGTTCAAAATTTCGTTCCGCCTCTGGAAAAAACCATGACCTTCTCAGCCTATGGATTCCAAGGAACCGAAGTCATGCTGCTCGACCTCGAAACAGGCGCCATCACCAACATGTCGAAAGCCGATAAGCAGTACGATGAACCGGAAGGCGTTTTTCCGGACGGAAAGCACACCCTGGTTGAATGCGACAAGGAAACCGGTGCAGTTGATATATACAAACTGAAATTGGACGGCAGCGGGCAACTGCAACGGCTGACTTTTTTTAGCAATTACAAAGGTTACAAAAGTTCCAACCCTGTAATCAGTGACGACGGTAAGTATATGGCTTTCCAGATGGCACGTTCAACAGATTTTGCAGGTATTGGATATGGTATTTTTTTAATGAAACTAAAAAACTAGTATGAAAACGGCAAAGATCATCACCGAAAAAGGCGATATGTTGGTAGAATTTTACGAGCAGGATGCTCCTAAAACAGTAGCAAACTTTATTAAACTGGCCGAAAGCGGCTTTTACGACGGCCTCACCTTCCACCGCGTCATCCCCAATTTTGTGATTCAAGGCGGATGCCCCAACGGTACCGGCACCGGTGGTCCCGGCTATACCATCCCCTGCGAACTGACCGGCGGCAACCAACACCACGACCGCGGCGTCCTCTCCATGGCCCACGCAGGTCGCAACACCGGCGGTTCCCAATTCTTCATCTGCCATTCCCGCGACAACACCGCCCACCTGGATCACAACCACACCTGCTTCGGCAGAGTCGTTGATGGCCTCGAAGTCATAGACCTGATTCGCCAAGGTGACGAAATCATCAAAATTGAGATTTTTGAATAAACTTCGGATTTTTTAAAACATTGTCGGTCAGCAGGCTTCCAAGATTATTATTCTGGAGGTTCTGCTACCGACAATTTTAATAGTTTCATACCCAAATAGTCCACTTGAATTATTTAAATAGTTGATCCTGAAAAATATTTAATATAATGGGGTATCCGATCATCTCCCGTGTTGATTTTTGATGATATTTTCATATACTTCAACAATCTCTTATAATCACCAAATTTCATAAAAACCAGATCAACAAAGGCTTTGTCTACTTATGAATAAATATAACATATCTATTTGATCATAAGCTCGGGAGATTTCGATATTTACGGCCAACACTCAGCCCATTTTCAAATAGACGATTCTCCGACGCCAAAAACAGTACTCAAACCAACTTTGCCTGAAAATCAATGCCATTTTTTGTCAAAAAACACCCAGTTGTTTGACCCCAAACACCTTGGTGTTTTACTCCAAACACCCAGTTGTTTTTAAAATAAACATCAAGGTGTTTTTTCAGATCAACTTTTGAGGACTGCAAAAGACTAATAACGCATATATATGTGACTTATAACGCATGTGTATGCACTTCATAGGATTATACATTGGACAAACTTTTTGATGCACGGGTCAGCCGAACTGAAACTAAAATTTACGGGAGATGATCGGATACCCCATCTTAATATATTATATTTCAGCATAATAAACCATTTATATTTTATTAATATTACCACCAGACAAGTCCAATCTTTATGTCTTACTTATTCAGTCCGGAAAGCGCACTGATGGGAAGCGGCGTACCCGATGTCGACATCGACGGACGGGTGCGGGGAACACGAAGAGTCCGGCAAAACAATTTGTGACGGCTCGAAGAGACTAGCAAATCGTGCCGGAGTCGAGCGTTCACAAGACCGGACTAGTGGAGACGGAGGGTATGCCGCTGGACGAAGGGAGCGCGGCTAAAAAAAGCCGTCTTAAAAAGACAGCTTCAAAAGTATAAAATTTACCTGGAGGTTCTGTTCAACTCAGCCATCTTAATGGCCGTCACCGCCGCCTCGTCCCCCTTGTTGCCATGAATGCCACCCGCACGGTCAATCGACTGCTGCATCGTGTCATTGGTCAGCAAACCAAAAATAAACGGGATATCTTCTAGGAGGTTCAATTGCGTGATTCCCTGAGTCACACCCGAACATACATACTCAAAATGAGGCGTATCCCCACGAATGACACAACCCAGCACAATGACGGCATCCAGATCGGATGCAGAAGCCATTACCCTGGCACCAAACACCAGTTCAAAACTGCCGGGAACCCACTTGACAATAATGCTCGAAGGCTCAACACCATTGGCAGTCAACGTATTGACAGCGCCTTCAAGCAGCTTGGAAGTAATCTCATAGTTCCATTCAGCAACAACAATGCCGACCTTCATGGCTGAAGCGTCGGGCATCGTGGTCGGATCGTAATCCGAAAGGTTGTGGTATTGGGTAGCCAATTAATTCTTTGCTTTAGCACGTTCAATATAACGATCGATGTCCTGACCTTCCGGGGAAAGCGGATACTTTTCTTTCAGTTTTTCGTAGATTTTTAGAGCCTTGCCCCATTTTTCCAGCGCTTCGTAGACACGACCAGCCTTCATCATATAAATGGGAGCCAATGCTTCATTATCCGCTTCAGCAGCTTGTTCGAAATAATTGACCGCCTTGTCCAGTTTGCCCATTTCCACATAACAATCACCGACTGCACCGGTGATGGCAGGAGAAACCATGATGTCAGTGGCATTGCTGCGTCCTAGGTAATCGGCCGCTTTTTCGAAATTGCCCATGCTCTTGTAACAGAGACCAGCGTAAGCTGCAGCCAGTTTGGCGGTCTTGGTCACACCGTAATCGTCGATGATGCCTTCAAAACCAATGTATTCAGCACCGTCACCGTTCAATGCAAGCTGGAAAGAATCCATGGCAAAATATTGTTCGCCAATAAAAATCATGTCCTGAGCTTCTTTTTCTTTCGGAACCAGATAGCCGTGACGGAAGTACAGGATACCACCAACTATAACGACGATGACTGCCAATGCGATCAGTAAATTTTTCTGATTTTTTTCAATGAATTGTTCTGAACGGCTGAGTGCCTCATTGACTTGTTGCAATTCGTCTTTTCCTTCTTTGTTCGTTGACATATCTGTTGGACTTAGGGTTGAATGGTTCTTAAAAATTTGGTGTACAAAAGTACATTAATTCATTTGATTCCCAAATTTATCCCTGTTTTTTTCTACATTTGTGATAGGAAAACGGTATCCGGAGGCCCTTATGCAACTGACTCAACTCACTGTCTTGAATTTTAAGAATATCCGGGAAGCTACATTGGCCTTTTCTCCCGGAATAAATTGTTTTTTCGGAAAAAACGGAGAAGGCAAGACCAACCTGCTCGATGCAGTTTATTATCTATCCTTTTGCAAAAGCCATTCCAATCCGGTCGATTCCCAAAACATCACCCACGATGCCGATTTTTTCATGCTCCAGGCGCAGTATCTGGAAGGTGATCGAGAGGAGGAAATCTATTGCGGGATGAAACGGAAACAACGGAAAATCTTCAAACGCAATAAAAAAGAATACGAGCGTCTTTCCGACCACATCGGACGCATTCCCCTGGTGTTGATCTCGCCTTCGGACGAAGAACTGATTCGGGAAGGCAGCGAAGAGCGCCGACGCTTCATGGACATGGTGATTTCCCAGTACGACCATGCCTATATGGAAGCCCTGATCAATTACAACAAAGCCCTTGCCCAACGGAACGCCTTGCTAAAAGAAGAAGGTTTCGGGGATGAATCGCTTTGGGATCTGTACGAAGAAATGATGACCCGCGAAGCCACCCTCGTTTTTCAAAAAAGGCAAGCATTCGTAAATGTATTCTCCCCTGTTTTCGAAAATTACTACCAACAAATTTCAGGAGGCAAAGAAACCATTCGTCTGAACTATTCGTCTCATCTTCAGGATATTGACTTAACTGTTCGCCTCCGAGGAAGCCGTCAGCGCGACAGCATCCTGGGCTATACGACTGTAGGAATTCACAAGGACGACTTGGATATGGAACTCGATGGCTACCCCATCAAACGGGTTGGTTCACAAGGGCAGAACAAAAGCTACCTGATTGCCCTGAAGTTGGCACAATTCATTTTCTTGAAAAAAGCCGGGAACACTACCCCCATCCTCTTGCTGGACGATTTGTTCGACAAGCTGGATGCCACCCGCGTTGAACGGATCATCAGCTTGGTTTCTGGCGACGAATTCGGCCAAATTTTTATCACGGACACCAACCGGGAGAATCCGGAGCACCTCATCCAGCGCACACAGGGCAATTACCGCGTCTTTTTGGTGGAAAACGGCGTCATCACTTCGACAGAATCATGAGAAAACGCGAAGCACAAACCTTGTCGGAAATTCTGGGAGAATCGCTTAAAAACCTTCAGATTGACGGAAAGATTAACGAAACACGGGTCATGGATGCCTGGTCCGATGTTGTCGGCCCGGTCATCGCCGCTCACACCGGCAATAAGTACGTATCACGCAGGATTTTATATGTTCAGATGGATACACCCATCGTCCGAAATGAATTGCAGATGATGCGTCAGAATCTGGTTGAAAAGCTGAACAAAGCAGCTGGGGCCGACACCATCAAAGACATCATCTTCCGGTAATCGACCCCCTACCCTTTTAATTAACTACGGTCGCTCTTTTAGCTCTGGTCAAGACTTCAACACCCTTGGTCAGCGTTACATCGTCTTCCTGCAAAATCTTCCAGAAAGCATCTTCACCCAACATATTTCGGGCTATGTACGCCTTTAATTGTGTAATTACCAGCGGGAAGGAACCCGAAATGAACTCAGGACGTCCCATGACACCGCGTTGAGAGGCATAATCCATAAACGGTGTGATGAGATCCTGTTCATCCAAATAGGCGGAGAGTTTGTTTGCCGTATTGTAGGATTTGAGAGAATCCCTGTTCGCATCGGTATAGGCAAAGGCATAACCGTAAATAAGCCCCTTGCTGGCAGCCTTGTTGTACCAACTGGTCAAACCCGTCGTATCCAGCGGAACAAAAAAATCAGGAATGATACCGCCGCCGCCGTAAACCGTACGACCACCTGCCGTCTTAAATTTAAGGCCTTTATTTACCTTGATGCTGTCCATGGAGTCAAATTCCCCTTTCAGGTAGCGGTTCATGATATCGTTCTGATAATTTGCATCGGAACCATTGGTATAAGGTTTCTGAATGCAACGCCCCGATGGTATGTAGAACCTAGCGATGGTCAAGCGAACAGCCGAACCGTCACGGAAAGATATCTCATTCTGAACCAAACCTTTACCAAATGTTCTGCGCCCAACGACGTAACCTCTGTCGTTATCCTGAATGGCACCAGTCAAAATTTCACTGGAAGAAGCAGAAAATTCATCGGTCAAAATCACCAACGGATTGGCCTGGAACGATCCTTTTCCATTCGAATAAACGTCTTCTCTCGGATAACTCTTGCCTTGGGTATATAAAATGAGTCTGTTTGCCGGCAGGAATTCATTGGCGATGGCCAGTGCAGGCTCCATCAAACCACCTGTGTTGCCACGCAAGTCTATGATGAATTTGGTACATTTCTGCTGGCGAAGGAAAATCATAGCTTGCATAAACTCGGTATGAGCGTTCCGGCCGAAATTGCTCATCTTGATGTAACCGATTTCACGACCAATCCGGTAGCGGGCATCCACACTGTATAAAGGAATGTCTCCCCTCATGATGGTGTACGTTATCATTCTCGGGTTTTTGTGCCTAATAAAGGAAACCTTTACAGAAGTACCTTTCTTTCCTCGCAGCGTCTTAAGTACCAAGTCGTTGCTAAGAGATTTGCCGACAAAGGGCTTACCATCGATTTTCACAATCTTGTCTCCAGCCTGTACTCCGGCTTTTTCGGAAGGACCATTCGCCACGACAGAAACCACACGTGCCGTATCGTCCTGTATGTTGAACTGAATACCCACACCGCTGAAGCTGCCTTCAATTTCTTCGTTTGCCGCAACTACATCTTTGGCAGGGAAATAGATGGAATGAGGGTCCAGTTCAGCCAATATCTGGGGAAGTACATCCTCAACAATTTTCGCCTGATCGACCGTATCCACATATTTTTCATCTATCAATGATAACAAAGCATTGATCTTGTTCTTGTATAAACCTTCGTTCACTTGGGAACGATGTGACAAGATCGTACCAATCAACATGCCAATAATGATGCAGAGGGCCATAAAAATGGGTATGAAGACCCTGCTGTTATTTGTCGTTTTCATCAATCAAACTGTTTTTATCACAAAATACTACGTCAATGTCGGCTCTTTTAAGCAGTTCCAGCCCATCCTGCATGCGGTAATGTTCTCCAAATACGACCCTTTTGATGCCGGCCTGGATGATCAGTTTGGAGCATTCGATGCACGGGGAAGCCGTCACATAAAGCGTGGCTCCTTCGCTGCTGTTGTGCGAACGCGCCACTTTGGTGATGGCATTGGCTTCCGCATGCAACACATAAGCCTTGGTCTTATTGAATTCATCCTCGCAAATATTTTCAAAACCAGACGGAGTGCCGTTGTAGCCGTCCGAAATGATCATTTTATCCTTGATCAACAGGGCGCCGACCTTTCGGCGTTCACAATAGGAATTTCCGGCCCAGATCAGAGCCATGCGCATATACCTTTTGTCTAACAATTCTTGTTTATCGTTTGGAATCTCCATTTTAAGTTTATTTCAGGATGCCGTTTCGTCGGAGCAAGGCTTCAATGCCTGGTTCTTGACCGCGGAAACGTTTGTAGAGCACCATGGGGGGTTCCGTGCCTCCCTTAGACAATACATTCTTTCGGAAAGAATCCGCGGCATCGGCATCAAATATTTTATTCCGCGTAAGCCAGGCATAAGCGTCAGCATCCAGCACCTCAGCCCATTTGTAGCTGTAATAGCCTGCAGCATAACCCCCGGAAAAAATATGGTCGAAACCTGTACTCATCATGCATTCGGCAGGCATGGGCAGAACGATGGCCTTGGCCCAGGCTTGCTTTTCGAAGGCGGCGGCATCTCCGTCAAAATCTTTTTTCAAGCCGTTCCAGGCCATATCCAAATAACAGAAACTCAATTGGCGCATGCACAAATAGCCGACATTGAAGTTTTCTGCATCCTTGATTTTTTGGACCAATTCGAAAGGCAGTTTTTCGCCAGTTTTATAATTGACGGCGAATTCATCCAAGAATTCTTTTTCGGAAGCCCAATTTTCCATCACTTGGGAAGGCAATTCCACAAAATCGCGGAAAACGTTGGTGCCAGCCTGCGAACGATAGTTTACATCAGAAAACATGCCATGCAGGGAGTGACCGAATTCGTGCAGGAAAGTGGTCACTTCGTCGTAGGTGAGCAAAGCGGGTTTATCTGCAGTCGGTTTGGTGAAGTTCATGGTGATGCTGACCTGCGGACGATGATCTTTACCGTTCAGCCGATATTGTTCATTCATGTCGCTCATCCAGGCACCCTGACGTTTGCTTTGACGGGGAAAGAAATCCGTGTACAAAACGGCCAGGTATTTGCCGTCTTTGTCATAAACTTCGTACGGTGTGACTTCCTTGTTCCAAACCGGAATCGCCGGATTCTTTTTGAACGTAATGCCATAGAGCTTGGTGGCTAAACCGAAAACACCGTTCTGCACATTTTCCAGTTTGAAGTAGGGGCGCAAAATTTCATCGTTGATGTTGAAACGGGCGCTTTTCAGTTTTTCGGAATAGAAACTCCAGTCCCAAGGTTGGAGATCGATGTTCTTGCCTTCCATCCCAATGGCAAAACCCTGTACGGCTGCAACTTCTGCCTTCGCAGTCGGCAAATAAGCGTCAGCCAGCTTGTCGAGCAAGTTGTAAACGGCTTCGGGAGTTTCAGCCATGCGGCGTTTCAGGGCATATTGAGCGTACGAATCGCTGCCCAACAGAACGGCCATTTGGCGACGGGCATTCACCATTTCTTTGATGACAGGACGATTGTCGAATTCACCGGCCATGGCTCTGCTGTTGTAAGCCACATAGACTTCGTGGCGCAGGTCGCGGTTTTCGGCATATTTCAGTAAAGCCCCAAGACTTGGCGCGGAAAGGTCGAACAGATAACCTTCCTTGCCTTTATCCTTGGCTCTAGTGGCTGCAGCAGCAAGCTGACCATCGGGCAGACCTTTCAATTCATTCTTGTCTGTGATGAGTTTTTCCCATGCATTGGTGGACTTCAAAGAGTTTTGATGGAACTTTTCGGACAAACCGCTCAGTTTGATGGTCAGATCTGTGAATTTGGCACGATCGTCTCCCTGGAGGTCGGCACCACTGCGGACAAAGTCAATCCAGGTGTCTTCGAGCAGTTTTTTCTGATCGACAGAAAGGTTGAGCGCCTCACGTTGTTGATATACCGCTTTCACACGTGCATACAAGGCTTCATTCATGGAAATCTCGCTGCTGTGTCTGGCATACTGTTCAGCAATTTTGGAAGCAAGTTCCATGATGGCATCGTTGCTTTCGCTGCCGTTGAGTGTATAGAAAACGGCGGAAACATCGTGAAGCAAGGCACCCGAATACTCCATTGCAAGAATGGTGTTCTCAAAGGTCGGAGCCGCTTTATTGGCGGTGATTTTTGCTATTTCAGCCTTTTGTTGGGCAAAGCCTTTTTCGAAGGCAGGCATGAAATGTTCTAACTTGACCTTGTCGAAAGGGAATGTTTCGTGCGGAGTTTTATAAGCGGAAAAAAACGGATTGGCCGCCTGAGCGGTTACACCAGTCACTAAGAGCGTCATAAGCAACAATCGTAAGAGTTTCATATTTGTAGTTGTTTCATTGTGAATCAGAAATCAAGTCCAAGTAAGCTTCGAGAAAGGCAGGTTCCGTACGGATCATATAAACCAAAGACCGTTTATCGACGGTCAAAATGCTACAGTCAGTCAAAGCAATGGCTTCCTCCATCTGGGTTCGATTTTGACCGAATAAGCCTTTCCAGGACAAAAGGGCTGGACCAACGTGCAAGACCGACCCCTTTTCACTTTTCAAGCTAGCCCGACCCTGCAAAAGATATACCAGACCGTTTACAGGCGAATTGGGCAAGAAAATCTGCTCTTTTTCTTGAAAATGTTCAAAATCAAGACTGATTTTCGGCACCAACGAAAACAGGGCATCCTTTTCAATATCCTTGAAAAGAGGTAGTTGTGTAAATATATCAAACGTTGACATCGTTGGTTTGTCTGGATTTTCCGTTTGGGATAACCTATTGAAAAATTAAGGCGAAAGTACATATTTATCCGGACAAAACACGTTACATTTGCTGAAAAAAGATGGAATTCAATCTAAAGGAAATACTAAGCGCGTTTGTGGTTTTGTTCGCAATCATCGATGTCATCGGCTCCATACCGGTAATTGTGGATTTGCAGCAACGTCAAGGCAAGATTCAAGCGGCAAAAGTCAGTCTGATTTCGTTCCTGATCCTAGTTACTTTTTTGATTGCTGGTGAAGCCATCCTGAAATTGTTTGGTATCAACGTTTCATCTTTTGCCGTAGCAGGCGCCCTCGTCATTTTTGTCGTTGCTGTTGAAATGACGTTCGATGTGCGGATCATGAAATACGAAGGCCCTTCTGAAACCTCCTACATCGTTCCACTGGTTTTTCCACTCATTGCAGGCGCAGGGGCCTTTACCACCCTTCTTTCCCTTCGTGCAGAATACAATGTCCTGAACATCATCATCGCCTTGGCATTGAACATGGGCTTCGTTTACTTGGTTTTAAAAGCTACCAGCAAAATTGAAAAAATCATCGGAAAAGGCACCATATATATACTTCGTAAATTTTTCGGCATCATACTGCTGGCAATAGCCGTAAAGTTGTTCACCAGCAATCTGGATCCGCTTCTAAACGGGCTGTCATTAGCCAAAAATACCGAACTCATCCGTCAGATGCTCGAAGCTGGCCGTTAAGACGGTGTAAAAATTCTAATCCCGGAGACAGCCCTTTTTGTTGGTAAAAAAAGAACTTTTTACTTCCTATTGTCAATTCAAATACCTATTTTCG
>Ga0209430_1000382_pt1 | contig 47602 bp, 46 predicted proteins | sample BarGraIncub1133A_FD_184504 | JGI IMG/M metagenome (GOLD analysis project Ga0209430, IMG submission 184504) | Arctic peat soil microbial communities from Barrow, Alaska - Barrow Graham LP Incubations 11-33A (SPAdes) (version 2) | ecosystem: Environmental > Terrestrial > Soil > Wetlands > Peat... | reverse complement strand
GATGAGTATTGCTATAGGTTTAATCGCAGCAATATGAAGGAAGGAATTTTCGAAAATCTCATGAAACGAATGGTAACGAATCTGCCTTTTTCATACAAACAAATTATTGCTTAAATGCCTAATTCAATAAAATTAAAACGTTCTTTTTGGAATGGCATTACAAAAACGATGAACCGATTTAAGTAATTTAGAAAATAGTCAGTATTGCATTTTTTACTTTATACTTTTGCATTCTCAATTTTTCATGGATGTTACAATGATTTATCACCGCAAATTCATACATCAACGGTCAAAAACCTGGGTTGTTTTCGTGCATGGTGCCGGGGGCAGTAATGGTGTATGGTTCCGTCAGCTAAAAGAATTTAAAAAGCACTTCAATGTACTTTTGGTTGATTTGCGCGGTCATGGTAAATCGAAACCGGAGAATTCAGAGCAGGACTCCGATTATTCTTTTGAGGACATAGCACTTGATGTGATTCAAATTATGGATCACCTTCAGATTCAAAAAGCGCATTTGGTAGGCATTTCTCTTGGATGCATCGTTATTCGTGCCATTGACAAACTTGCTCCGGGAAGGGCAGAGTCAATAATTCTGGGCGGGGCAATAATCCAGTTCAATAAAACGCTCAAAGTATTGATTAGCATGGCCAAAATCCTCAATTCCGTATTGCCATACATGTGGCTTTATAAACTCAACGCACTTATTCTGATGCCCTATCGCCGACATCGTGAATCACGCAATATTTTTATTCAGGAGGCCATAAAACTTGGAGAAAAAGAATTTGGAAGGTGGATGAAAATGTCAAGGGAAATAAAGGCCAATCTGAATGAATTTCTTCGCAGGGAACCTTCTGCCCCGGTTCTTTATCTGATGGGCGATGGAGATCACATGTTTTTACCGATGGTAACTGACTTGGTAAAAAAACAGGTAAACGCAAAACTTGAAATAATAAAAAATAGCGGACATTGTTGCAATCTGGATCAGGCAAACCTTTTCAATGAAATTTCGATTTTGTTCATAAAAAAGAATTCCAAGTTTGTCAATGAGATGAATGGGATATTTCGGCAGGTTGTACCGGAATTGTAAATTAGAAACAGGAACTCGCTTGCTAATAAGGAGGACAGTCTCGCTAATAATTGACATCGTCTCGCTCATAATTTGCACTCTCCATGCGATAGGAAGCACTCACTCGCTAATATGGAGGACAATCCCGCTAACAGGAAGCAATCGCTCGCCAATAGTAAGTTCTTTAAAGCGGGTCTCCTTTCGGACCTTGGCTTGCTCCATTTTATCAAATGTTTGGACGCAGGAAACACCATAGGCTTTCATAAATTTGCCTCCTTCTATCCTATGACCAGTAAAATTAATCTCAAAATTGATCATTCAAAATAGGATACAATTCTAATTGGAATAAGTTTAGAAAGAAAAATGCACAAATTCCACAGTTATCGGAATAAATATCTTTATGAAGTTGAAGATAATGTGTAATTTTAAATCGATAATGAACTTCAATTATAATCTTATTAATCATGGAAAAACACATTAATGTAGTTGCCGCCCTTCAAATTGGGATAAGCATTTTCAATTTACTGATAGCTCTTCTGATTTTTACCGTTCTAAAATTTGTGAGCGGATTTGTCGATGAACCCCATGCAGGAACCGTTCTTTCAATTGTAGCTGATGCAATTGCATTTGTATTCATAATCATCTCAGTTCCTGGAATACTTGCAGGCATGGGACTTTACCGGAGAAAAGAATGGGCAAGGATTCTAACATTGGTTCTTTCGGTGATAGAGGTTTTTAATTTCCCATTTGGAACCGCTATCGGAATCTATTCAATTTGGGCACTGATCCAGCCAGAAACCATTGCCGCATTCAATGAACAACAAAATTAGGTTCTCTTAAAAATGCAAAATAGGCAGGTTTATATTATTATCTCCGGACGGGTTCAAGGCGTTGGATTTCGATATTTTGCCCATCATAAAGCTGAAGAATTCAATATAGTTGGGTGGGTAAAAAATACTCCAGATGGAAAAGTTGAAATTGAAGCGTCGGGCGAACCTCAAAACCTGAATACTTTTGTCAATTGGATAAAGATAGGGCCGGCAAGAGCAATAATAAAGACTTTTTCCGTATCAGATATTTCACCTGAAAGATCTTTCACGCGATTTACAATTCACTAATTTTCAAGAATGAACGATATAAAAAACTATCACATGTCTCCTGAAGAGTTCAGGAAAAACGGAAAACAAATGATCGACTGGATCGCCGATTATTACGAAAACGTTGAAAAATATCCGGTACTGTCACAGGTAAAGCCCGGAGACATTATTGGACAATTGCCCGCAAATGCGCCCCAAGAAGGTGAATCAATGAATCAGATTATGTCGGATGTAAATTCGATCATCATGCCCGGTATCACTCATTGGCAATCACCTAACTTTTTTGCCTATTTCCCGGCCAATTCATCCGGGCCTTCGGTGCTGGGCGATTTACTTTCATCAGGACTTGGAGTTCAGGGAATGCTTTGGGCAACCAGTCCTGCTTGTACCGAGCTCGAAACAAGGGTATTGGATTGGCTGGCCAACATACTTCAGCTACCTGAAAAATTCAAATCTACCTCCACTGGTGGGGCTGTAATTCAGGATACTGCTTCGAGTGCTGCATTGAGCGCGGTATTGGCAGCGAGAGAGAAAAAAACCGATTACCAGACCAACAACTCCGGCTGTCATGGAAATTTGGTGGCTTACATTTCGGAACAAACCCATTCGTCGGTTGAGAAAGCGATAAAAATCGCCGGAATTGGTAAAAACAACCTTCGGCTAATTGGTGTTGATGAAAATCTGGCTATGCGAATAGACTTGCTCGAAACAGCCATCAAGCAAGATTTAGCCGACGGGCTGATTCCGTTTTTCGTATGTGCCACAATTGGAACTACATCCACGAATGCCATTGATCCATTGATCGAAATCGGTCAGGTATGCAACCAATACCAACTTTGGCTGCACATTGATGCCGCCATGTCGGGAACTGCGGCCATTTGTCCTGAATACAGGTTCCTTTTAAATGGGATTGAGTTGGCCGACAGCTTCTCCTTCAACCCGCACAAATGGATGTTCACCAATTTCGATTGCAACTGTTTTTTTGTGGCCGATCGTTCAGTTCTGATTAAAACATTGAGTATCCTTCCTGAATACTTGAAAAATCAGGCAACCGAAAGCGGCGCTGTAATTGATTATCGCGACTGGCATATCCAATTGGGGCGCAGGTTTCGTTCGCTCAAACTATGGTTTGTTATCAGACATTATGGAATTAATGGATTACGCTTTCATGTCAGCGAACACATTCGTTTAGCACAGCAATTTGCCGAATGGATTAGGTCTTCCGAAGACTTCGAAATGGTTGCCCCTGCCCCATTAAACCTGGTTTGTTTTGCACACAAAAAAGGGAACGACTTTAACCGAAAGCTTCTGGAAACAATTAACAAGGAAGGCAACATGTACTTCACTCATACCGTTATCAAGGATAAGTTTGTACTTCGGATGTGCATTGCACAGACTCATACACAAGCCGGACATGTTCTTCAGGCATGGAAAACCATTCAGGAAACAGCCAAACAATTAAGCAACAAGTAATAACAAACTTGCAAATTAAAACATGTTCAACAACAAGCCGAAATTTTCAAAATTTCATAAGTGTAATTTTTACATTTATTAATTAATGTCTATTTTTAGCACTTCAAAACAAGAAATTAATTTAAAATTGAAATCATGATAAACTTAAAAGAATTAGAAGTTTGGTTTATAACAGGTAGCCAGGATTTATATGGACCAGAAGTCCTGAAACAGGTAGCTATCAACTCAAAGGAGATTGGAGCATTTTTTAATAGCTCTGCTCAAATACCTGTAAGTGTTGTATTTAAATCGGTAATGAGAGGTACCGACGAAATAACCAATATTTGTATTGAGGCCAATTCAGCCAAACAATGTATCGGTGTAATCACCTGGTGTCATACATTCTCTCCATCGAAAATGTGGATTAACGGGCTGAAAATATTGAACAAACCGATGCTTCAATTGCATACGCAATACAACCGAGACCTTCCCTGGAGCGAAATTGATATGGATTTCATGAACCTTAACCAATCTGCACATGGCGACCGCGAACATGGGTTCATTTTATCACGTCTTCGCAAAAATCGCAAAGTTGTAGTTGGATATTGGAAAGAAGAAGATGTTCAGCAACGCATTGGTGTTTGGACACGTGCTGCTGCAGCATGGTACGATATGCAAGGTGCTAAACTTGCACGTTTTGGCGATAACATGCGCGAAGTTGCTGTTACTGAAGGTGATAAAGTAGAAGCTCAGATTAAATTTGGACTCTCGGTTAACACTTGGCCCGTTGGCGACATTGTGAAAATTATTGATGGAGTTAGCGAAGCAGAAATTGACAAACTAATTAAAGAATACAACGAAACATACGAATTTGACAAAGAAGCAAAGGTAGGCGGTAAATTCTACGAAAATGTTCGTTACCAGGCGCGTATTGAGGCTGGTATAAAATCGTTTTTAGTAGCTGGTGGATTCAAAGCCTTTACTACCACATTTGAAGACTTACACGGATTAAAACAATTGCCAGGGTTGGCTTCTCAACGTTTAATGGCTGCCGGTTACGGTTTCGGAGCTGAAGGTGACTGGAAACATGCTGCACTCGTGCGTGCTGTAAAAGTTATGGGCATCGGCTTGAAAGGCGGTTGTTCATTTATGGAAGACTATACTTATCACCTCAGCCCAACCGGATACAAAGCGTTAGGCTCTCACATGCTTGAAATTTGCCCAAGTATAGCAGAAGGTAAAGCTAAAATTGAAGTACATCCTTTGGGAATTGGTGGAAAAGATGCTCCTGCCCGTCTGGTATTTAATACTCAAACCGGACCTGCCACCTGCACAAGTTTAGTAGATATGGGAAACCGTTTCCGCATGATTGTGCACGATGTTGAATGTGTTGCACCAGAAGCTAAACTCGAAAAATTGCCGGTTGCCAGTGCGTTATGGACTCCAATGCCCAACCTAAAAGTTGGAGCAGCAGCTTGGATTTATTCTGGCGGCGCTCACCACAATGCATTTAGTCAGGCAGTTACAGCTGAATACATTGTAGATTTCTGCGAAATTGCAGGTATAGAACTTGTTCAAATCAACAAAGACACATGTATTACTGATTTGAAGAACGAACTAAGATGGAATGAAATGTATTACATGCTTGCAAAAGGATTGTAATAAATTTAAACAGCATATCACCGTTGAAAGAAAGCCGGAGAATTCGTTCTTCGGCTTTTCTATTTTGATTCCTTTTCTGCTTCTCTTAATTGTGCAATGGCTTCCTGAAGGCTTTGTGTCGAATAGCTTTGTTCGTGAACCTGATTCAAAAATTTCAGGACTTGAAAGGCATCAAAAACCTGAAAGAAACGTTTCCTGAATGACTCAGGAGTTGCGCTATTACGATTAATTTCATCCAATTTTTCTTCATAAGAAATGGAGACTAAAAAATTTTGAACAGTTGTTGGTATAGAAGTTTGAATATCAGAATAACCAGCTGTACCAATCTTATAAAATTCATCAACTTTTCCGAATAATTGCTTCAGATCCAGAAAAGCCTGAAAACGATAGGTCTGCGCCAGATCCTCAGTATAATTCATCCATTTGGTCATTGCAGCTCCGGTACCGAATGGAACCCTGTCGGATACACGCCCGGATGGATATACAAAGGCATCAGTAATTTCAGTCAACTGGCCAAGTTTGGTGAGTTTATGCAAGAAATAGAAGTCCTCGCCTGCTTGCCGACGATTCATTCCTCCTTGCATCACATAAGCTCCTGCTCTGACAGCAAATGCAGACCCAATGGTATAAATTGAATTCGGGAACCCCGTAAAATCCAGTGCCTGTTTATAGTAATGTAGGTAATCTTCGTACAATCTGATTCCTTTTTCCTGTCTCGGGTCGTCAATCTCTTCAAAACAATGCCTGAAGTTGATTGTAGCAGCGAAGCATGTTCTGTTTTCAGAAAAAACGGTTTCAATTTGCTCCAGATAATTAGATGAAACCAGGCAATCTGAATCAAGAGAAATAATTACTCCGTAGGGTTTATTTACTGCATTCAACCTACGGACTGCCTCATCCATTCCAATTTTGCGAGCCATGCCGGCACCGGCAAACTTGGCTTTTACTGACGGAGCATAAATAGGATGCAAAACCAGATTTTCGCGATCATTCGCCTTCTTCCATTCCAGCAATTGATTGTAAGTTTCCTGATTAAAGGCTTTCACCTGATCAGGGCTGGTTTCCGAATCATTTACAGCCACAATAACTTCACAATGAGATTCTATAGGTTCACAGGCCCAAAGCGATTCAAGTGTTCTGATTATTGCAGGCTCATTCAGACATGGTATTACAACAACCATCGAAAGAGATGGCGAAACCTTTTGGTTGATGAAAGGCGGATATACAATGTTGTTTGAAATATACTGATCGGCAAACATGACAGGAATTTTCAGAAATTAGTTGACCTTTTAAAACAAGAAAATCCGAAGGTCGTTCGGATTTTCTATAAATTCTTTTGTGCAATCAATCTATTTTGCTCTGGCTTTTGAAAATCTGGCATTCATATTTACCAGAATCTCTTTGGTAATGTTGTGGGCTTCGTCGCCTACTAAAATCTCGCCTGCATTAAATATATAATTGTATTTTCTGTCTTTGTTGTATATTTTCAGATAGGTCATCAGGCTATCCAATAATTGCTTGTTATTATCGGCTTGTATCTGCGAAAGTTTGGTTGACAGTTCCTGATCAAGCTTGGTGATTTGCTGTTCTTCACCCATTAACCGATCACGTTCCTGCATAGCTCTTTCCTGAGTAAGAAACCCTCCACGCTGAACTTTTTCCTGAAAAGCAGCAGCCGAAGTCTCAAAACGATTGCGTTTTTCGCCGTATTCTTTTGTATAGGCTTCCTGTTGTTTGACGAATCCATCATGCATTTCCTGGGCAAAATCGTAATTAACAACAAGAGAGTCAACCTTAACGTATGCTATCTTTAAATCTGAAGAAGTACCACCTCCACTCGCACCATCTTTTCCTGAACTATTCATTTTATTTCCACTAAAATGCAGAATATAGATACCTGCAACTGCAATAAACAAAATAACAATAAGTATCGACGATGTATTTTTCATATTTCCAGAATCAATAAAATTTTGCCAAAAATAAAAATTAATTACCAGTAAACGTCTAATATAAGGATTATTTTTCGCCACAGCACGGAAACCTCAATTAATAGAAGAATCAAGAGAAAAGCTGTGCAAAATCATAAGTTTACCTTGACAAACATCATTGAATACAAACTCAATCAGGGAGTATTTTTACTTTATAAAATATGATTTGAAAACGAGCAAAATGCTAAACCGACTACTTGCAAATGCGCTGCCTTATATGCCCCAAAAGCTGATTTGGATATTTTCCAAACGCTATATCGCAGGAGAAACTATTGAAGATGGAATTAAAGCATGCCGCAAATTAAACCAGCAAGGAATTGAGGTAACTGTCGATTTGCTTGGAGAATTTATTAGAACCATCGAACAAGCTGAAGAGAACAAAAAAAAATATATTGAAATAATTGAGCGATTTATAAAGAAAGGCATTGTTGGAAATTTCTCACTGAAACCTACCATGTTCGGCTTGCTGATTGACAAAAAAATTTGTTTTGAAAACATTGAAGAGGTTGTCAGATACGCTGCCGAAAAGAAAAGCTTTATCCGTATTGACATGGAAGACTCTCAGTGTGTTGATGTTGAATTGGAGATTTTCCAAAAGCTACAGCAAAAATATCCTGCCAATGTTGGTTTGGTTCTGCAAGCTTATATGAGACGAACCAAAAATGATTTACTGAATATGAGCAACATTCAGGTAAAGGAAAATCCTTTGAATTTCAGGCTTTGTAAAGGAATTTATGTTGAGCCAAAACACATCGCATTTAAGGAATTCGAGGAAGTGCGGGAACATTACCTCGACGACCTGAAATATATGTTCGGGCATAACATGTATGTGGGAATTGCCACTCACGACAAGTATCTTGTCGAACAAGCAATAAATATCATTAAAGAAGAGAATATTGACAAAACGAAATATGAATTCCAGATGCTTTATGGTGTAACTCCTGAACTCAGAAGTAGTATCGTAAAACAAGGACATAAAATGCGTGTTTACGTCCCTTTCGGTAAAGACTGGTTCGGTTATTCAACCCGCCGACTGAAGGAAAATCCAAAAATGGCTTCACTCATTGTAAAAGCACTTTTTTTTAGGGGTTGATTTTAGGGGTTATTGCGAGGGAGGTTCCGAAAGGGCCTCCCTTTTTTTCTGCGGAGAGTGAGGGATTCGAACCCCCGGTACCGTTACCAGTACAACGGTTTTCGAAACCGTCCCATTCGACCGCTCTGGCAACTCTCCATTATCTGTGATTTACGATTAAATAATTTACTATTTACCATTCTTTTTGTTCATCGCCAATCAACTTAATCGAACTCAAATATACTAATTCGGTTAATTTTGGCAAACAAATATTTTATACCTCCCTCTTGTGGAGGGGGCTGGGGGAGGCTTTATTTCCGTTTGTTAAATTCAGCCAAAGCAGCATCCAAAAAATCAACAAAATGATCAGGATTTAAATCATAAGCTTTTGGCTGAACTAATAATTGTTCCTTTCCGTCAAGCAAAACGTAGTAAGGCTGAGCATTTACACCATATTTCGAAATCTGAAAATCAGCATATTTTTTACCCAAGGTCCTTTTCACTTTACCATCATAAGTAGATGTAATCCATTCGTTTTCAGGTAAGGTAGATTTATCATCAACATACAAAGCAATAATCACAAAGTGCTTGCGAAGGCGATCTAAAACACGCGGATCGGACCAAACATTGGCTTCCATTTCCCGGCAATTCACACATCCATGTCCTGTAAAATCAATAAACACAGGTTTATTCAGCTTTCTTGCACAAGCCATTCCCTGCTCGTAATCAAAGTAGCCTTCCAACCCATGTGGTAAATGCAGGAATTCACTAAATTTTGGTTTCTCGCACAGCTCCTCATTCGGTTTTGCCAAATCGCCAGCCGATGTATATTGAGGGGCAGCGAGTTTTATTTCATCACGGATAATTTGGTGAAGATCAAAATCAAGCGTTGTCTGTGGAGGAAGATAACCGGAAATGGCTTTAAGTGGAGCGCCGAACATTCCAGGAATCAGGTAAACAACAAATGAAAAAGTGATGATTGTCATTAATAGTCTAGGTACAGTAATGGTCTTCACATCACTGTCGTGTGCAAATTTTAATTTACCCAACAAATAAAATCCAAGAAGAACGAAAATCACAATCCAGAAAGCCAGATAGACTTCACGATCCAAGATTCCCCAATGATAGGTTTGATCGGCAATACTCAAGAACTTCAGTCCCAAAGCCAATTCCAGGAAACCAAGCACCACTTTAACTGAATTTAACCATCCACCAGACCTTGGCAGATTAGTCAACCAACCCGGGAACAAGGCAAAAAGAGTAAAAGGCAATGCGAAGGCCATCGAGAACCCGAACATTCCGACAATCGGCTTCAACAGTTGGCCTCCCGCTGATTGAACCAAAATTGCTCCCACAATTGGGCCAGTGCACGAAAATGAAACCAGCACAAGGGTTAAAGCCATAAAGAATGATCCCAAAAGTCCACCCCTGTCAACTTGCTGGTCAGACTTATTCACGATCCAACTTGGCAATACTATTTCGAACATTCCGAAGAAGGAGAAAGCAAAGAGCATAAAAACTGCGAAGAAAATCAGGTTGGGCAACCAATGAGTACTCAGAAAATTAGCAGCGCCAGGACCAAATAATACTGCCACCAGAGTTCCGATGATTGTATAGATTCCAATAATTGACAACCCGTAAAAAGCAGCGTTCAGTCGCGATCTCAACTTCGATTCACCAGAGTTCATAAAAAATGAAACCGTCATCGGAATCATTGGGAAAACACATGGAGTAAGAATTGCAGCCAATCCAGCGAGAAATGAAAAGAAAAGGAAAAACAATAAATTCCCTGATTGCTTTTCCTGATTTGCAATATCTGAAGGTACTAGAGGTGCAGGACTAATAGAAGATTTTGCACCTTCAGTATTCAGGCTAAATACAAAATCTGTTTCTGCCGGAGGTGTGCAGGTTTCATCGTTGCACGACATAAATTCTACAAACCCTTTTATATCGACTTTTGCCGGGTTTTTCAATTTTATTTTTTGAGACAGAACTACCTGTTTTGTGAAATACCCCAATTTCATGTTAAAGGTTTTATCAAAAACTTCTGTCGGCATTGGATCTTTACTTATTTCGCCAACGAAATCGAACAAAGTAGAATCAGCAAAATGAATTGAAGTTTTGATCGGGCCACCATCAGGTAACTTTGTATCGTATAAGTGCCATCCTTCTTCTATTGCAGCCTTAAAAACCAATGTTGTCTCCAACCCATTCTGTTTTGATTCGAAAGTCCATTTCACAGGCTCAAGAATCTGTGCAAATAATTGATATCCAATAAAAAAGAAAATGCAAATAAAAAGAATAACTCGTTTCATTGATAGAAATTTATTTTATTACGAAAAACAAAAATACACAATGGATTTTATCAATTTATAAAACTGCAATAGAAAAAGTCTAACTTGTAATAGAGCATGCGGATCAGCTATTAAATAAAAAATCCCGGCAATTAAATACCGGGATTTTCTAAGGAGATTAAAAAACAATCTCTTCGTTATTCTCATCAAAGAAATGGTACTCGGTAAGTGTATAGTTGTTCATTCCTTCAACTTTAATACTTTTCAAAAATTTAAAAGCCCATTGATGTTTTAAAGACCAGAACCCTTTGTTCAGGTATGCAGCCAAATAAGTATGAGTTTTAATTACTACTTTGTTCTTATTGAGCTCTTTAAAAATAAAATTGACCTTACTTTCCAGTTCATCAACCAGTAAAATGGTTGGAGTCACTTTCCCCGTACCATTGCATGTAGGGCAAACTTCAGCTGTTTCAACGTGTTCCTCAGGACGGACACGCTGACGGGTTATCTGCAAAAGGCAGAATTTGCTCAATGGCAGGATGTTGTGCTTAGTACGATCAACAGCCATTGCGTCTTTCATCCGCTCATAAACTTTATGACGGTTTTCGGCTTGATGCATGTCGATAAAATCGACTACAATAATGCCACCCATATCTCTCAACCTCAGTTGCCGGGCTATTTCGTCGGCAGCAGCCAGGTTTACTTCAAGTGCATTTGTTTCCTGGTCGGTTCCGGCTTTCGAACGGTTGCCACTGTTCACATCAATTACATGAAATGCCTCAGTGTGTTCGATTATCAGGTATGCTCCATTTTTGAAGGATACTGTTTTTCCAAAAGATGCTTTTAATTGTTTATCAATGCCATAGTAATCAAAAATCGTTTGATTGCCTTTGTAAAGCTTTACGATATTTTTCTTTTCAGGAGCTATGGTACTCAGATATTCAGTAATTTCTTCACATGCAGTAGCATCATTCACAATAATGCTATTGAAGTCGGGATGATAGATATCCCTTAATAAAGAGGTGGTTCTGTCCATTTCTCCAATAATCAGAGCCGGAGCATTCACCCTTTTTAATTTCTGAAATGTTGTCTCGAATTTGGTTACCAGTCGTTTAAGTTCCTGGTCAAGTTCGGCAACACGTTTTCCTTCAGCAGCAGTTCGAACTATTACTCCAAATTTTCTGGGTCTAATGCTTTGAATCAGCTTTTTTAATCTGTTTTTCTCCTCGTTGGATTCAATTTTCTGCGAAATGCTAACTTTTTCGCTGAAAGGCATCAACACCATGTTACGACCGGCAATAGACAGCTCTGAAGTTAACCGGGGACCTTTGGTCGAGATGGGCTCTTTGGCTACCTGTACCAATATGTTTTGTCCGGTTTTAAGAACATCTGAGATTTTCCCATCCTTATCGATGTCAGGTTCTGACTGAATCTTTGAAATGGAAATGATTTTGTTGTTTTTCGATGTGGCAATTTTCAGGAACTTATTTAAAGTTGAAAATTGTGGCCCCATATCGAGGTAATGAAGGAAAGCATCTTTTTCGTATCCAACGTCAATGAATGCAGCGTTCAGACTGGGCATTATCTTTTTGACACGTCCGAGATAAATATCTCCGACAGCAAATTTCGCACCCGTCATTTCCCTGTTAAGCTCGACTAACCGCTTATCTTCCAATAAAGCAATAACCACTTCTGATGGAGAGACATCTACAATTATATCGCTACTCACTACGTTTTTTCATTTTTTGTTTAAAATACCAGACTTAAAAACACATTAAACCTAAAGTACTTGCGTGCTTTAGGTTTAATGAGAATAATGCCTTTAAAAGCAATTGCTTAATAAAGAAAAGACTATTTTTTCTTTTTATGTCTGTTTTTCCTTAGTCTTTTTTTACGCTTGTGCGTAGCCATCTTATGTCCTTTTCTTTTTTTTCCGCTTGGCATAATGCTTATTTTACTTGGTCTTTAACTTGAGCTACAAATGTCTTCGCTGGCTTAAAAGAAGGAATAAAATGCTCAGGAATAATGATCGTAGTATTTCTCGAAATATTACGCGCAGTCTTCTCTGCTCTTCTTTTTACGATAAAACTACCGAAACCGCGAAGATACACATTTCTACCTTCGGTTAAGGAATCTTTCACTGTTTCCATAAAAGCTTCAACTGCTTTTTGTACTGTCACTTTCTCAATTCCAGTGTTCTTACTTACTTCGTTTACGATATCTGCTTTTGTCATCTCTTAAAATATTTAATTTTCAACAATTTATATAACTGAAACAATTGGTGTGCAAAAATAAAAATTATTTAAAAATTAGAAACATTATAATTGGATTATTTTTGCAATTCGAAAAGATTTTAAAGTAGTTAGGTTAAAAATGGATATTTTCAACTCTCGCATACACCATTGGTATTCTTTATTCAAGCGCGATTTACCGTGGCGTAATACCCGTGACCCCTACTTTATATGGCTTTCAGAAATCATCCTCCAACAGACCCGAATTGATCAGGGATTGGCTTACTATTTGAAATTTACCGAAGAATATCCGACTATTTCAGACCTTGCCAATGCAACCGAAGATCAGGTTTTGAAACTTTGGCAAGGCTTAGGGTACTATTCCAGAGCCAGAAACCTTCATTTCACTGCTAAATATATCACGGCGCAATACTACGGAATATTTCCGGATAAATACCATAAAATACTATTATTAAAAGGAATAGGTGAATATACTGCTGCTGCGATCGCATCCATTTCGTTTAATCAGGAATATCCTGTTATTGACGGGAATGTTTTCAGGGTACTTTCGCGTTTTTATGGGATTCCTGATCCAATTGATACCGCCGCAGGGAAAAGAATCTTTGCTGATCTTGCCGCTGAACTTATAAAAGGAACCGATCCGGGAATGCACAATCAGGCATTAATGGAATTCGGTGCCCTTCAGTGTACACCGCAAAAACCAGATTGTTCAGCCTGCCCCCTAAACGAACGATGTTATGCATTCGCTACCAATAAAACGGCAGAACTTCCGGTAAAACTAAAAAGGACAAAACAGCGCAACCGTTACTTTAACTACTTTGTGCTTTCGTACGGAGAATTTACATGGCTGCAAAAAAGAGTCAGAAAAGATATCTGGATGAATCTTTTCGAATTTCCAATGATCGAAACTTCATCAGCAACAAGTGTTGAGTCGCTTTTCTCAATGCCTGAAGTAAATCAGTTTATAAAATTTGATCAGTCAGTTGTAGAAAGAGTTGAAGATTGGAAGATTCACCTGTTAACCCACCAAAAAATAAACCATCGGGTCATAAAGATTCGTTTGCTACTGGAAAATGAAATGTCACCCGAATTGATTAGAGTGAATAAAAAAGATATTTTTAACTTTGCTGTACCAAAATTACTTGAAACGCACCTAAAAGCTAATAATGAAAATGGATTGTTTGTATAAAAACATGTATTTGCAATGTTTTTTCTATATAATTCAAAAAATTTACAACATTTGAAAACAAATATTTCAAATTTTATTGTAAATTTATTCGTATTTAACCTTTAAAAATTAACTCATATGTCAGTAAACAAAGTAATTTTGGTTGGTAACGTGGGACGTGACCCGGAAACCAGGCATTTAGACAAAGGTGTTGCAGTATCAAATTTTTCATTGGCAACAACAGAAAATTATAATTCAAAAACCGGCGAAAAAGTTAGTACTACCGAATGGCACAACATAATTGCCTGGAGGGGATTAGCCGAAGTTGTAGAAAAGTATGTAAAGAAAGGAAGCCAGCTTTATATTGAAGGCCGCCTAAGGACACGTATGTACGAAAAAGATGGCATCAAACATTATGTGGCTGAAATTTATGCCGATACAATTCAATTACTCGGCAAACGTGAAGGACAAGCTGAAATACCTGGACAACCGGCTCAATCAGAACAATTGCAAGCTGTTAGTGAACCAGATTTCAGTCAACCTGAAGAAGACGATTTGCCATTTTAGTAACTTAATTTAAAAAATAATTGGAAACAGACCCTTTACCCATGTTGTGTGCAATTACCTGGAATGTTCAGTTTCTCCCTTTTACCGCTGGTATTGCTGTCAGCTTGGTTGTAATCCTGATCCTATTATTTTGTTCTGCTCTAATCTCCGGGTCAGAAGTCGCTTATTTTTCGTTAAGCCCTTCCGAAAAACAAAAAATTGCAGGACGATCGACAAAAAAGAATATTTATCTGCTTAAAAATCTGGAATCACCGGAACAATTATTGGCTACCATTTTGGTGGCCAATAATTTTGTGAATGTAGGTGTCGTCATTCTATCAAGTTTTACAATCGACTCTCTGATTGACTTTTCAAACGAGCCAATTTGGGGATTTGTTTTTCAGGTTATTATTATATCCTTCATCATTTTACTAATCGGCGAAATCATTCCGAAGGTTTACACCACCAAACATGCGCTAAAATTTGCAAGGTTTATTTCATTGCCGCTTTATTTTCTGATAAAAATACTCAAGCCTTTCAACTCTCTTTTAATTTTATCTACCTCGTTCTTTAATAAGCGGATTCATTCTAACAACCAACATATATCTGTTGATCAACTATCTCAGGCACTTGAACTTACTTCGCAATACGAAACAACGGAAGACAAAGAAATATTGAAAGGAATTGTTAAATTCGGGAACAAGAGTGTAGCTGAAATCATGCATTCCAGGGTTGATGTCGTTTCGGTTGACATCAAAGATAGTTACACAAAAATTCTAGCCCTAATCACAGAAACCGGCTTTTCAAGAATTCCGGTTTATTCCGACACATTCGACAATATAAAAGGTATCCTTTACATCAAGGATCTTCTTCCGCATGCCCAAAAGGGCGCATCCTTCCGGTGGCAAAGCATCATAAGAGCTCCTTTTTATGTTCCTGAAACGAAAAAAATCGACGATCTGCTTGAAGAATTTCAGAAAAACAAGGTACACATGGCTATTGTTGTTGACGAATATGGTGGCAGCTCCGGAATTGTTACACTTGAAGATATTCTGGAAGAAATTGTGGGTGAAATCACAGACGAATTTGATGAAGAAGAAAAATTCTATACTAAAATCAGCGAAAACAAATATCTGTTTGATGGCAAAACTTTGCTGAACGATTTTTACAAGGTGCTCGGTTCAGATGAAGACCTTTTCGATGATGTAAAAGGAGAAGCCGACACTCTTGCAGGGCTCATTCTGGAATTGAAAGGTGAAATTCCGGCAAAGAATGATACCATTAACTGCAAAAATTTCGTTTTTACAATCGATGCAGTTGACAACCGGCGCATTAAACAAATCAAAGTTGAGATTAAACCAATCGAACTATAATTCAAAATGAGAAAAATCCTGTTCATTTTATTTTCCTTCTTCCTTCTGCTGACGATTTCATGCAAAAAGGAGTACGTTCCAAAACCACGAGGCTATTTTAGAATTAGCTTTCCTGAAAAAGCTTATAAAATACTTGATTCCAAGACATTTCCTTACCGGTTTGAAATACCGGTTTACAGCAAAATAGTGGCAGATAACGAACGACTTGCTGAACCTTTCTGGGTCAATCTGGAGTTTCCGCAAAACAAAGCAGAATTGCACATTAGCTACAAAAATGTTGACAATAACCTGATGAAACTTACTGAAGACTCTCGAACTCTGGCCTACAAACACTCCATTAAGGCAGATGCGATCAACGAACGGGTTTTTGTTAATCCTGAAAAAAAAATTTACGGCACCATTTATCTGATTGATGGTAATGCAGCTTCGCCATTGCAATTTTACCTAACTGACAGTACAAAACATTTTTTGAGGGGCGCTCTTTATATCCGCGAAGTACCAAATATCGATTCCATTCGTCCAGTGATTGAATTTCTGACCCCAGACATAATTCATTTGATCGAAACCACTGAATGGACTCACTAAATGCCTCTTTTTAAATCAATAACGATACCCAATGGATTATTGGCGGTATGGCAGATTACCGAATCGTCCAGTGAATTAATTTCTTTCTTTAATCCTGAAGAAATTGCCAATCCTGCATTTCAGAAATTCACTTACGAAAAGCGAAAAGTTGAATGGCTGGCAACTCGTGCTTTGCTCAAACAAATGATAGGTTCCGATTTTGAAATTTCATACTCCGAACCTGGGAAACCAATACTTAACCATCCTGTTTACCAACATATCAGTATCAGCCATTCGCGTGATTTTGTTGCGGTCATTATACATCAAAAGATGGATGTAGGCATTGATATTGAAGACATTAACAGAAACTACACATCAGTCACGAAACGGTATCTTTCTGAGATAGAGTTGGATCAGGTGAACGATAATGCTTTGCTCCAATGTATATACTGGTGCGCCAAAGAAGCTGTTTTCAAATTGGTGGAAGATGAAGGTGTTGAATTCAGGAAACAAATTCAGGTGCTTGAATTTAATCCTGAGCAGGATTTTTTCTTTGTACGGTTCGTTTCCGGCAATCAGGAAAAAATTTACAAACTTCAATATACAACATTCAATCAGCATTGTTTGGTATGGATTTGCAACAACTCCGATGTGTAATTCCTGAAGAAATTCAATTTTTATAGATCAAATTGCGTTTTCAAACGTTTAGATTGTAAATTTTATGCTCATCAAAATTTAAAATGAAAGAATCTGAACCCCATATTCTGGTCATTTTCGGAGCCTCGGGCGACCTGACCAAACGAAAACTCATTCCTGCATTGTACGAATTGCATACTCAACAGCTACTTCCAGAGAAATTAGCCGTATTGGGCGTTTCACGAACAGAACTTTCAGATCTGGAATTCAAGGAAAAAATGAAAGAATTTCTTCCGGTTAACTCGCACAACAGTAAAGACATCGAAGCTTTTCTGGAACATCTTTATTATCAACCGCTATCGACAGCTGATTCAACCGATTATCCCATTCTGAAAACCAGGCTGGAATCGCTTGTCAAAGAATTGTCGATTCCTGAAAATTATATATACTATTTATCAACCCCGCCCAATCTATATCAAATCATTCCACAAAGTTTGGCAAAATTTGGATTGAACGATTCGACTAATGGCTTTAAACGACTTATTATCGAAAAGCCATTTGGAACCAGCCTGGCAAGTGCGCAGGAACTCAACAGAAACCTGCTCAATTATTTCACTGAGGATCAGCTATATCGCATTGACCATTATTTGGGCAAAGAAACCGTTCAAAACATGTTGGTGACACGCTTTTCGAATGGCATTTTCGAACCAATCTGGAACCATAATTTTGTTCATCACATCGAAATTACTTCAGCCGAAACGCTTGGCGTTGAAGATCGGGGAGGTTATTACGATCATTCAGGAGCTATGCGCGACATGGTTCAGAACCACCTGATGCAACTGGTCGGAATGATAGCGATGGAACCTCCAGTTGTAATTGAGGCCGATGCAATCAGGAATGAAATCCTGAAAGTTTTTCAGTCACTTCGGCCTATTAAAGCGGAAGAGCTTTCCGATCATGTTGTTCGCGGTCAATACACCCAATCGCACATCGGCAAAGAACTTATCAAAGGTTACCGTGAAGAGCCGGGAGTTGATCCTAATTCCCGAACTGAAACATTTGTTGCTATAAAATTTTTCATCGATAATTTCCGTTGGGCTGGTGTTCCATTTTACATCCGGACAGGTAAAAAACTTCCAGCCCGGGTCACCGAAGTGGTTATTCATTTCAAAAATACGCCACATCATTTATTTGGGAATCAGGCTGACGAAGGTCCGGTTAACAACCAACTGGTACTTCGGATTCAACCCGACGAAGGTATTTTGCTGAAAATCGGGATGAAAGTACCGGGAGCAGGATTTCGCGTACAAACCGTAAACATGGATTTTCACTACGACGAATTTTCAGATGTTTATCTGCCAACTGCTTATGGCCGATTGCTACTCGATTGTATGCAGGGCGATGCCACCTTGTATTCGCGCCGCGATGCGGTCGAAAAAGCCTGGGAATATATACAACCCATTCTGGATGCCTGGCAAAACAATCCAGATATTCCGATTTATGGTTATCCGGCCGGAACCTGGGGCCCCGAAACGGTCGATGATTTGGTAGAAGACGGAACTTGGCGATACCCCTGCAAAAACCTGACACACGATGGCGAATATTGTGAACTGTAGCGTCAACCCTGTGAGGTTGTCGATATCAGTGCCATGTAAGAATCAAAGCGCAATTTATAATGAAGAAAAATCTGCATATTTTCAAAACTCCGGAAGAATTGGCCAACAAATTCGCCGTACAGATGATGAACTGGATAAAGGATCATTCTGGAAACGCTTTTCATCTGGCCATTTCAGGAGGAAAAACACCGGATCTGTTGTTTTCAGTTCTAGCTGAAAAATATACCGATTCAGCACTTTGGCAGAAAACTCATTTTTGGTGGGTCGATGAACGAATGGTTTCGCCTGACAATTCTGAAAGTAATTTTGGCGTGGCAAATAAGCTGCTCTTCTCAAAAATTAAGCTTCCTAAAGAAAATATTCACCGGATCAAAGGCGAAAATACCCCGGAAACCGAAGCGCTCTCCTATTCTGGACAGATTCAGGATAAATTACCACAGTCGGGTGGCTGGCCCATATTCGATTTGATTTTGCTGGGAATGGGCGATGACGGGCACACCGCTTCTATTTTTCCAAATCAAATGCATCTGTTATACTCCACCCAGATATGTGAAGTGGCTGTATATCCTCAGAGCGGACAGAAACGTGTTACCTTGACCGGTATTGTAATCAACCATGCGTTGAAGGTTTGCTTCCTTATAACCGGCTCAAACAAGGCTGAGCGGTTGTCCGAAATTTGGGCAAATCTGGAAAATGCGCACCAACTTCCAGCGGCACATATCCATCCAATCAGTGGTAATTTAATATGGTATGTTGACCATCAAGCAGGTAAATACTTGGAGTAAAAGTAGCTGAAAGCAAAGGCAAAAGAACCACTCATCCGATGATTTTAACTTACCGGATGAGGAATGATCACTTCTTCAGATGCATAAAAACATCTTTCGTAACTTTAAAAGTTGCTCCATGCCGGGCTCCTTCAGGAAATGAAACCGACTCTGAAACATCTTCCCAGTCTGTCATATTTTTTGACCTGACTGCTCCGTATTGATGCGAAGTATATTTATCGAAATACACATAAACATAGTCACCAACTTCAAGAGCAGTAGGCCCTTCGGCCCAGTATTTACCAGTGATGGGAGCTGAAACTTTCATCGGATACGGTCCTGAAGCCTGGTCAGCAACCGTTATTCTGATGTTTTTTTCAGGAGGATTTGGATTTTCATTCTTCAGGAACATGTAAAACTTATTATTCTTCGGTAGAATGGTAGCGTCAATTGTACTAAAATCAGGATTGAAAAACATTTTGGTCGGACTGAATGATTTGAAATCGGCAGTGGTTGTGCAGTACATGCGGTGATTTAACCCTTTTTCGCGTTCGGAAGAAGCCACATCAGAATGGCGACCGGGAATGGTTGTAGCCCAGAAAATGATATAGTTTTTGTTGGCGGGATCATAAACCATTTCAGGAGCCCAACTGTTTTTGGCGGTTGGTTCGTGTTCCATCACAGGTATTCCTTTTTGTTCCGACCAATTTATCAAATCGGGAGACTCAGCATAACCAATTTGTTTGTCCCACCAACCGCTTGTCCACACCAAATGAAACATTCCGTCTTTTCCCTGAAGGATAAACGGATCGCGCATCAGCTTGTCTTTGCCAACGGTAGGCGCTAAATACGATTTCCCGTCATTCAATGGAGTCCATTTTAAGCCGTCAGTGCTGTATGCCAGATGCAGGCCGTCCTCACCATTGCCAACAAAATACGAAAAGAGATATACTTCGTCCTGAGCTTTTGAAACAAAAGCAAACAGACAGAGAATGACAGCAAGATATTTAGTCATAATTTTCAGAATTAATGATTGATTTTTTGAAAGTGTGCCTTGTCAATAGAAGCTTTAACCGGCAATTCGGAAAAGCAAAAAATCTACTTGCAACACGAATACTTGATTAGGTTACAATAATACAATTTCTATGTGGTATTTATCGCAGCCTTTTCTGCTCAATCAACATGATTTTCACCGGGCCAAGCAAGCCTGATTCCCTGAGATAAGTTTCACCATCCGGCCCGTTGAATTTATTGATATTTGTTTTGGTCAGCCGTTGATTTTCGGGCAGTTTCGCATCACCAATCAGCCGGTTTGGCCACATATTTACGACCTCAACTTCCAATTCGTTGTTTCCTGCTTTCACAAACGGAGTAAGATCAAAACGGAATGGCGCACTCCAGATTACCTGCATTTGGTGTCCGTTGATTTTCACCGAGGCCATTTCCTGAACATTGCCCAAATCGAGAATTAGCTCAAGTCCTTTTATTTCATTCGCTGTCAGGTTAAACGATTTTGCATAAGTAGCTGTCCCTGAATAGTATTTAATCTGCGGATCATCGAACTTAGTCCAGGATTTTAATTCATCGGTTTCAAGATGATCAGGTCCACCCCACTTAGGATCAAAATGTAAACTCCATTTTCCGGAAAGATTCTTTACTTCCGGAGCCTTTTCTGCATGAATCACTTCCTGTTTTCCATCCGACCATGTCAGGGAATATTCTCCGGGAACAAAAACAGAGACTGAATTCTTTCCTTCATTTCTGAAAGCGCTGATGTAGGGAGTTTCCTTTGTTTCGAATTGATTTCCAGGGAAAAAGTTTTTTTTGTCTTTCTGAATTGCGATGATATGCCTTTCCGTGGGGGCTTTTTTGAAAATCACAAATACTGAACCTTCTGGCTCAAAGAAAAACGGAACGATGGTTTGTCCGTTCTCTTCCCGATAAGTCAGTATTTCGGTGGTTTCGCCTGTTTTGGGATTCCAAAGTTGCGGAATTTTGCCGCTTACCCTGAAAGCACATTCAACTTGTTCGTAACGATCGGGCAAAGTGCCTTGGTAACGATATTCAAAATCGTTGATTCCTTTGGTTCCAAATCGGTTGGACACAAAATAAATTTCTTCGGTATTGGTCGAGCGGTGAATCTAATCGAGCGCTGTTTTCTCCTGATTGCTTTTGAAAGCGAAATCAGGTTTAATATTCATTCCGGTAAGGACTGAATTGATATTCTGTCCCCAAATAACCCGACCTTTGCCTACCTTATTTTCGGTGATCGTTTTTCCATCTGTTTTTCCCCACAAACGGTTGGTAATGGCTTTCAGTTCGCGGTCGCTTTCCGGGAATCCTGTCAATCCAGTTATTTCCTGTGGATGTGGTGCAACAACTGTCATCCCTGCATTCACCAACGATTCAACTTTTTTAAGCACACTCAGGTCAATGGCTTTTTCGGGTGCAAGCATCAAAATACGGTAGCTTATTCCGTCGGGCAAAACAATCTTTTCGCCGTCAAACGAAACGCGGTTCAAAATCACATCTTTCGAGCATTTATCCCAGTCGTAGCCTAAATTCAACTCAGGTAAATCTTCTTTCAGGAATACAAAATTCGGAACATCATCGCCATAATAATACAGCACATCAGCCACAAACAATCCCTGCTGAAGTAGAAAACTACTACGATTCAAGTAGCTGATAAAATCTTTCGATTGTTTCCACCAGGTAACGTTCGGGTTAAGGTGCGTTCCGGCGAAATATTCGTTTCCGGGAAGCCCGAATTCTTTGGGCGACGAGGTAAATGTGTGCCAAACAATACGGTTTACACCTGAACAAAAAACGCGGTCGATATTTCCTTTCAAGTCTTTTGGCGAACGTTCCCACTGAGGGCCAATGCTGGTGGGGCCTTCAGCAGCTACAAAGCGTTTGCCGTTGGTGTGCGCAACACAGGCGCTCTGTCTGACAGAAAGCCGTTCATCGTCTTTTATTCGGTGCGTATTGGCCATTGCCCAGAATTCGCCCTGCGGAAAATCGCTGATTCCCATTATTTTCAACGCATCAACCGGTGCCGAATGAGGTCCACCAGATTCGGGATGAATGCCTAATCCGTATTTATGGGCCAGTTCATAAAATAGCTTGTAATGATAATCCTCGACACAGTCGCCAATTGTTTTGCGGAAATCATGTAAAAAGCGGTCGGTTTCATCGCGGTTTTCAACAATTCGTCCGGCCAAAACGGGCATATATTTTCGAATATCATAACCTCTGAACTTCTTAAATTCTTCAGGGAAACGATCAGTCCAGCTTACGTTATCCATTTCCCAACTGTCAGTTTGCAGAAAATGGACGCTTTTTCCGACCGACTGAGCAGCCTCAATCAAAGGGATAATCACGGTTTTGCTGAAAAGCTCGAAAGCTTTCGGGTTCAAATGATCGACCGATAAACCTTCCCAGCCATCGCTGTTGGTCGAAGTGCGGGCGCCAGTGCAGGTATATCCGTAACGAATGATTGTCCAATCTCCAACCGGAGCGTTCCATTCCAGTTTACCATTTTTATAGTTTGCAGTCAGGTCAATGATTCCGTTCTTTTTTATGGCCATTTCAGCGCCCGATTCAGGAAAATCATCGCGTAATTCATTCAAAGGATAAATGCCTTTCCATCCCATTTTTTCGTTGAACGATTTTTTCTTCCAGTTTTCAATGGCTTCATTCTGAACCGGAATACCTTGTTTCTTTGGGATGGCTTGCACCATCACATCCTGATAAATCAATTTTTTCTCAGGCTGAGGCAATTCAAGGCTGACCTTTTGTCCACCAACAATATCAACTTCAGACCAGACTATTTTTTTCATGGCCATTTCAGGAGTGATCGACGGACCACCCGGATTCCAGCCACTTCCCATATTTACACTCAGTTCAATGCCAACACGATCGGCTTCTCTCACAGCATGTTTGTACAATTCCATCCATTCTGGACTCATAAAAACCGGGCCAGCAGCAGTCTTGGTTGCAACCTGATAATTCGAACTTCCGGCATCGACCAACGAAGCACCGCCATAACCTTTGTCCTTCATTTCTTCAAGGTCGCGGGTAATCGATTCTTTGGTTGCCATGCTGTTGAGCCACCACCAATAACATCGCAAACGCGATTCGGCAGGAGGATTCAGGAACCCATTCTTTAATTGAGAAAATTCGACTGAACGATCGGTAAGTAAAGAATATTTAGTTTGACCTGATGAAATTAAGCTAAGGAATAGGATGAGGATTGAAATCGTTGGTTTTAGCATATCTGATTGGTTAAGGTTTCAAAAATAAGGAAACAAACGGTAAAAAAACAGGGACAACCTTTGCCCAGTTAACTAAGAAGATAATTTTTCAAACGAAGATTTCTCTGAGCCATGTTAACTAATTAAAAATATCACGATCTATTCATTCTGAAATTTTTATACAAATTGATAATAGTTATATTTTTGTAACCATTACAATAAAGGAATAGTTAAAATGACTAAATTAAAAATTGCCCTGATTGCCGATAATTTGATTTCGATTCACCCTCTTCTGTTTAAGAGCATTTCGAAGCCACTACGTAATCAAAGCTCAATTACTCCCGGTGGAATGTATGTTTTGGGAAGTTTGAAAAGAAACGGTACGCAATCGATGTCCGACATTGGCAAATGCCTGGCGATGCCAAAACCACACGTCACTGTAATTGTAGATAAGCTGATTGAAGAAGGATATGTTGAACGTCAGAGCGATCCCAAAGATCGGCGTATTGTCAATATTTTGCTGACAGAAAGAGGGTTAGCTAATTTTGAAAGCATCAAGTTGGCAATCAGCGAAAACCTGAAAATTAAACTTTCAGAACTCACTAATGAACAACAGGAAATACTTGTCACTGCTTCACAGCAAGTGCGGGAAATCCTGATTTCTATACTATCGAAAGAATAATCTAACAAAAAAGATATAACAATTTAAAAATCAGACAAAAGGCAAATTATGGAAAACAATCATGTAAAAAAGGAAAAGAGCAATAAGATCTATATTCCACTGATATTAACTATTGCATTGGTTCTTGGCGGCGGCATCTACTGGTACATCGACTATTCGAAGTACATTAAAACCGACGATGCCAAGGTTGAATCAGACAATGTGGCGGTCAGTCCTAAAATGCTGGGGCGAATCACTCAATTGTTTGCCGATGAAGGCAACACCGTAAAACAGGGTCAATTGCTGGCTGTTCTCGACAGTACTGACATGGTGGCACAAAAGAACCAGACCATTGCGGCAAAAATGCTGGCCGAAGCTTCGGTACTTCAGGCTCGCGCAAAGTATCAGTACGATTTGAAAAATAATAAAGTGTTGGAAGTCGCACTCAGTAAAACCCAGGAAGACTTTGAAAGAGCTAAAATTCAATTCAGCGGCAATGTAATTACCCAGGAGCAGTTCGATCATGCGAAGAAAGCGCTCGAAACTGCCCAGGCTCAGATGGAAGCTGCCCAATCTCAGGCCACTGTATCCAATACCCAGATTCAAAGCTCGCTGGCAGCAGTTGAAAGCGCTCAGGCTCAGATCAATCTGATCAGCACTCAGCTCAATAACACCAAACTTTTTGCGCCAAGTGACGGCGTAATTGGCAAACGTTGGCTGATGCCCGGAGATATTGTACAACCCGGACAATCAATTTTTACCATTGTTAATGGCAACAAATTATGGGTCAGCATTTTTTTGGAAGAAACTAAACTCGAAAATTTGCATGTAGGGCAACCCGTAAATTTTACACTCGACACTTATTCCGGAGTAACTTTCACAGGAAAAATCATGACCCTTGGTTCAAATACGGCTTCACAGTTTTCGTTGATTCCAGCCAGCAATGCTTCCGGAAACTTTACCAAAGTAACTCAGCGTGTTCAGTTAAAAATTTCGATTGATGGTATGGCAGAAGGAAAAAAGCTCGAAGACTACCGTATTTTATCCGGAATGTCGGCGGTAGTTAAAATTATCAGATAATAATGAGAAGAAGAAGAATCACTCCGTCACATTTACTGCGCAAAAAACTGCGTAACCGAAATTCGGGATATCATCCCCAGCACGATCGATACAAATGGTTTGTGTTGGCCAATATTATGCTGGGAACTTTTATGGCGGTTCTCGACAGTACCATTGTAAACGTTGGTCTGCCTAAAATTATGGCTTCGTTCGGAGTAGGAATCGATAAGATTGAATGGGTCATCACTGCTTATATGCTTTCCATGGCGGTTATGCTTCCGACCTCTGGCTGGCTGGCCGACAAGTTCGGTTACAAACGTATGTACTTCATGGGGTTAATATTGTTTACAGCAGGTTCGATGCTTTGCGGAATGTCGAACGACGAAAACACACTGATCCTTTCGCGCATTATTCAGGGATTGGGTGCCGGAACGATTCAGCCGCTTGGAATGGCCATTATAACCCGGGAGTTTCCACCGCAGCAACGCGGAATGGCATTGGGTTTCTGGGCAATTGCCGCAGCAGCTTCCGTGTCGTTTGGACCATTGATCGGAGGTTATCTGGTCGATAATTTCAGTTGGCAGCTCATTTTCGATGTAAATATTCCTTTCGGAATTGCAGCGATGGTCTTTACGATTGTTATTCAGAAAGAATATATCAATCGACTAGTTGGAAAATTTGATTTGATCGGGTTTATATCCGTGGTTCTTTTTCTTCCGGTTTTTCTTTATGCCTTGACGGAAGGAAGCGCATCAACGAACACTGCAGGTTGGAGCGCTCCTTATATTTTGGTTTGTTTTGCCATTTCAGCAATTGCACTTGCTGTTTTCATTACCCGGGAATTGACCACCAAGCATCCGCTGATTGATTTGCGGCTTCTGGGCAATTACAACTTCGGAATGGGAAATTTGGTGATGATTATATTCAGCATGGGCATGTTTGGCAGTACTTTCCTGTTACCATTATACCTTCAGAATTCGATGGGATACACCGCAGTTCAGGCCGGTTCAGTTTTTCTTCCTGTGGGTATTATCCAGGGAATGATGTCGCCTATTGCAGGAAAGGTTTCTGACAAAATCAGTCCGAAAGTGCCTATGATTTTAGGTATCATTGTTTTAGGATTCAGCTTTATACTGAATTCGCAACTCTCTTACCTTTCAGAACATAGCTTTATCATGACCACGCTCTATCTGCGCGGATTTGCCATGGGAATTATCTTTACGCCACTCAGCAATCTTTCGTTGCTCACCATGCCACGGGAAAAGATGGCACAGGCCTCGGGTATTTCCAACACCGTCCGGCAACTGGGTGGTAGTTTAGGTGTGGCCATATTTGCAACCATGCTTACCACCCGAATAAACTTCCACACGCAAATTTTTGGAGCTGCAATCCAATCGGGTTCGCAAGAGTTTAAGAATGTGGCTTCAAACTTAGCCGTCTTTGCTCAGCAACAGGTTGGCAGCAATCTGGCAACCGCTGCCCAACAAGGCAAATTCATGCTTATGTCGCACGTTACTAAACAAGCCTATATTGCTGGTATTGACGATGATTTCTGGATGGCGGCTATTTTCACGTTTGCGGGTCTGATTCCTGTAATTATTATGAGAACAAAAACTAAAAAATCACACGTTAAAGCATAATTCTATGATTCATCAAATAAACAGATATTTATTCTTTTTGCTTCCGGTGGCAGGAATCTTGTCAGTCGGAACAGTCAAAAGCCAGTCACTTGCAACTGATTCTCTTTCACTAAATACAATAATCAGCGAGGTTACAGCAAACCATCCACTGGTAAAAAAGGCAATGGAAGACATTAATGCTTCTGATGCAAAAATCGGCCTTGCCGAAGCAAACTACAAGCCCAATGTTGATTTCACTTCATCGTATGCGCGTATCGGACCAATATCAGAAATCTCTATTCCCGGAATGGGAAATTTCACTCTAAATCCTCACGATAACTACTCAGCAGCTCTTAATGTGAACCAAACGATTTACGACTTCGGGAAAACAGAGAAAAACGTTTTGCTCGAAAAACAAGGGAAAGAGTTGAGCAGGCAATCTGTCGAGCAGGTAAAACAGAAGCTTTCACAGGTGGTTATTGCAAACTTTTTTTCTTTGGTTTTCCTGCAGGAAGCGTTGAAAATAAAAGATGAACAACTCAGTACGCTGAATGAACACCTGAACTTCATAAAAAAGAAACAAGAAACCGGATCGGCCACGCAATACGAAATACTGACCACGCAGGTAAGGATTTCAACCATTGAGAATCAGAAAACAGATCTCGAAACCGCCCGTCAGGTGCAGGTTTGTCAGCTCAATTCGTTGCTTGGAAAACCTGAATCAACCTCGCAAACGGTTAAAAAAGAACTGAGTATTTCAATTCCTGATCAACAAAACGATGCGTTGATTACTGTTGCAATGCAAAACCGTGATGAGATGAAACTGGCTTCAGAAAAAGCAAAATTAGCACAACTGAAATACAGCTTAACCGATGCGCAAAACAACCCGGTGCTGAACGGATTTATTTCAGGAGGAATTAAAAACGGCTACATACCTTATATGTATGACCCAAAAGCCAATTTTACCGCCGGATTTGGAGTGAAGATCCCCATTTTCGATGGCAAACGGAATAAATACAATTTGGTTCAGGCACAGTCTGCCATTCAGGTAAACGATCAGGAAACGGAAATCTCACGCAGAATGATCGTAAATGAAGTGGTTGAGGGCGAAGCCAATGTAAAAGCCTCGCAAAAGAAAGTAGAACAGGGCGAGTTGCAACTCAGACAAGCAACACAAGCCTATTCGTTGGCAAAGGTACGATTCGATTCGGGTGTGATTACCAACCTCGAATTATTGGAAGGTTCAACGGCAGTTTCTGAAAGTCGCTTACAATTACTGAAAGCCAAAATCGATTATACGGTAAGTCTTTACAAGTTGAAATCGGCGATTGGGGAAAGGTTGTATTAACGTCAGTTCGGGTATGAAAGTTGAAAAAAATGTTGTATTTACTCCGTTAGGAGTTAAATATCAATAGAGTACAATCGTCTTAAATATTCTTTCTCCGTTAGGAGATTTACATTTTTGAATAATGTTGATGTCCTTCGGACAATATTTTGTTTCTGAATAACATTTTCTATTGATATTGATTGCCTACAGCAAAGTTAATTATCTCTTTTTTAGGTTGTTATTCCTATTCCTTATGCCGAACTCAGGTTATTAAAAGAATACAACATTTTACCACAGATTCCTCAGATTGACACAGATTTCTAATCTGCGAAAATTTGAGGAATCTGTGGTTTATTATTTCTGAATACTCTTGTTCTTAAAGCTCGAAACATCAATGATTCCTTGCGTATCGCTGTCGAAACTGATTTGAATACTGTCTCCAACGTTCGAAACCGGCAGTGCATTTGATATTTGTGAAGAGCCAATAAAAATATTCGGGTAATCTTTTACCGTGAAATAGTAAAAGCTATTGCCGTTTTTAACGTCGCTGTTGATGCGCGTAACAATCGAGTTGATGGTTACTTTCTGAGCCGAATTTTTCGCATTGAGCTTGTTGCCAGTCATATTAAACGCGTTCTTATAAGCCATCAAAGTTTCGCGCAAAGTGTTGCCTACGCCCACAATCGTATAATCTTCGATGGCAACCATGGCAAACATTTTTACCAATCCTCCGTCGTCTTTCAGGGTCATCACATAAGTTGGTATCCCATTGATATTGTATGGAATAGGCGAAGATGCAGAATATCTCTTTTCCTGAATTTTACCAATGGCCGAATTTTTGGCGGCATTTTCAGTTGCTCCACTCTGTTTATACCAAACCGCTTTTTTTGTTCTTGTATCAACCAACACAAAACCCACCGTTGCCTCATCAGCACCCACCGAAGTCAATCCGGTGTACCAGTATGATCTGTTATCCTCGCCATATACCAGTGATACATTTTGGGTAATCTGCAATTTGTCCTCGTTCGAAAAATTCCAGTATCCCTTTACATATTGACCCCAGTCATTTAATTGTGATTCAATAAATTTGTCGGGTTGAATCCGGTCAATCCAGGCAGGAGCGTTTTCAATCGAATAATCTTTAGTTTCGCCGGTTTGTGTATTGACAACCACTACGCCAACCGCATCGTCGCCGTAAAATCCGATTTTCTTTTTGTATTTTGTAATCACCCAATAAGGATTGCCATCATCGTCAATTTCAAATGTATAGTCGGTTAATCCCACATTATAATATCCACTAAAATAGACATGTCGTTCAAGGTTATCAAAGAAATAACCTTCAGGCTGATACTTGATGAACACTTTCTTGTTGGCTATTTCCTGAACCAGTTTAACATCCCTTTCGTTGGTAGCATTTACCATGACGTAACCATTGGTCCCCTGACTGTTCTTTTGCCACATAAAAAATCCTGAATGTAAGAGTGGAGCTACCCAATACAGTTCGTTGCCTACCTTCTGAATGGTAAAAGTTCCAAGCCTGACCTGGCTTCCAAGGGCGGGTTGTGCACCAAGCACTTTATCGCCCAAAAGGTTCGCCAGCGACTGATCAACCACCCGGATCTTCTCGATTGAAATTGGAGCCATGTGTTTCGATAAATTCTCGCCAATCTCCACTTTCCCAATTAGATCGCGGTAATCGTTACTTCTTAATAGTGCTGAAGATGTAATTGCCGGCAATATGGTCATGTAAAATACAAGCACGGCAATGATGGCCACCGGAACCATGATCTTTTTAGATTTTACCTGATGTGCAATTTGTTCCGGAGTGGAGTTGTTTATGATCGGTTTGTTGATCAACACCCAAATACCAATCAGAAAAGCTAATATTAACGGAAGGTCGGAAAAGCCATAATTGATAACTGGCAACGAAAAGTAAACAGCTATAAATGCTGCCAACAGAATAATCAGGGCGTTCGATGTTTTCTTCATGGTTGGTATGTTTTGAATTGTTCTAAAGCGCCTCTAAAGTAACCCAAAATTTAGATGAATTCAATAATAGAAAAGTTCTTATTTTGTTCGTACTACCACTGTTCCGGCAATAAAATCGTGCACCGCTCTTCGTTTCGAATTGGTGAGCATGGTAACCAGTTCAATCACTGCCCAGCTAAAAGCCCATGGCATCAGAAAATCGTCGTAACCCTTTTCAATAACTTCGATGTCAGCAAATTTAATAAACAGGAAAATGATTGCAATTGACATTATTGCTATTCCCACAACATCGCGCATAAAAGCTTGTTCAAGTGTAATTGGCTTCGTTTCCGAGCCATCTACAATTTTAACTTTCATCACCATTTTCCCCAAAGTTTGTCCGTATTTGGCGTGAAGCAATACCGAGTAGGCGCATGAAAGCGAAATATTGAAGATAACCCAGACCATGAACCCCAACTTGTTGTCAGTAGGCAATAAAACAGCATCTTCGAACAAAGCCAATGGCAGAAAAATTAATCCGTCGATCAGTGCAGCCAAAAAACGGGAACCACCAGTTTGATATTTACGTTCCATAATTGATTGTTATTAAATCGTGTTGGATAAATAAACAATAGCCCAGGACATTATCGCCACAAAAATCTTCAATCTGATTGGAATTCATGAAAGGATTCTGAATGGAAAGTTTGTTTTTCAAGGGTATTGTTTTTGGTTCAGGCTAAGTTAAAACATAATATCCAATAAATTGCAATGTAAAACTGATTATTTTATGTTTTAATTTAATTTATGCGAAATAACCTGCTACCAGACCTTCAAGGTTTTGAAAAACCTTGAAGGTCGTGGATCGGACTTGAGGTCGAATGAACACTCATATTGCTCGAATGACCATTTACACTGTTTTTAAGGATCAAGGCCAATTCCAAATGATCCTAATTTGATCGTATTGTAATATTTTAATTCCAATTTTTTGTTCCTTAAATCCTACAAACGAGTGACTTATGGCTCTGCAAACTCACATCATTTACTCTTTCCAGAACCTTCACAACCAACTCCCTTCTCCCTCGGAGAAGGGCTGGGGATGAGGCTTTCAAACTTATATTCTCCTGATCCGACTTTCAGAATTTTTCTTCCATTTTCTTCACCGATTACCTGGATATTTTTTACTCCTGAAATGCCTTTTCCATCTTCTTTTATTACTGATCCGGAGTTAGCCGGAACATAAACAAGCGCCGTTGAATTGGCTGGTATTGTGACATTCATTTTTACTGAAGTTCCTGATTTTTCCCAATCAGAGCGGATTTCGCCATAATCGCGAACTCCTTTTACCACAATTCCCTGTTTGCGCGCCTATAAAATATCCACATTGGCCGCCTTCTCGTCGTATAAACTGCAACACATGCCAATGTATTTCAGATTTGGCGAAGCTTTGATCACTTCCGCATTCACCTTGGTATGCCAGCTAACCAAAATACAATCAGAATCGGCGATTCTGTTCAGAATCTCATCATCCGTTTCCGGAAAATCATTATAAATGGTGATTGTTTTTTTCGAAAGTTGAGCGATTTGCTCCAATACCGGACTTGTCAGCCCACAGGAATCAATGATGGTTATTTTTTGAAAAGTCATTTCTGATAATTTGTAAAAGGAATGATTCGTTATTAGAGTATTCCCGAAAGTCAAATGTACTGCTTCTTTCTGATCACTGGCTACTGCCGCTGATCACTGATTACTTCCTCTCAACTTCATCCAACGTCAAAACCCGCGGCGAATTGTACAAAGCTTTCACTATTTCGTGTGTATTGTTTGTCCAAGGAAAATGCGCCCAGCACATAAACCATGACCATTGCGGCTGTTGTTCCAAAATTTCCGGAGTCGGTAAATTGCCTACTTCGCCCAGCGCAATCAATTTCCCTTTGCCGAGTTTAACCAACTGATCGTGGTGCGATTGTTTGAAGTCATTTTTATAAACATCGGCTGCCAAAATATCGACATATTTTGCACCCGGATAAAACAATTCGTAGGAGTATGCCTGGTCATCTTTCCAGTCGCGGGGAGCATTGGTGTTCCATACCCAAATCAGGTTATTGAGGTGATGATAGTTAACATACCGGTCGTACATCATTTTCCATAACTTCTGAATGCCATCCTTGCCTGGGCGATTGCCATACCAGAACCACATTCCGTTCATTTCGTGATAAGGTCGCCAGAGAACCGGAATATTGGCATCACGAAGCTTTTTCAGCAATTCGGCACGTGCATCGATTTTGGCAAGCCACATTTTGTGAAATTCGGTTCCGGGAGTTACAATCTGTTTCCATTGTTCGTCGGTTACCATACCTTTTACACTTCGGGCAAAACCCATGCTATCGTGATCAAATGGTTTCACCTGATGATACATCAATGTGATGATGCAACCTTTGTAATATTGGCGGATGGCTTCCTGAACCAGCGCATCGTCGAGCGATGAAATATCGGTTCCCCAAATTGCAGGAACTTTGCCGGTTATGGCGACAATACTGTCGGTTGAACGTGTAAATTCTTTCGGACTCGGGTAATTGTGCTGAGCCGATAAAGTTGCCTTTCCTTTTAGTAAGTACAAATAACTCAGCAAGGCTTTTGCTTCAGGAGAAGCTTTTGGATTGACAGGTTGAAAGCCTTTCGAATAAGTTGAAAAGCAAATAACAAAAAGCAAAATTGGAATAATCAGGATTCGTTTCATTGGTTTAGGTTTAGGTTTGTTTACTCCGGGGGCGACTTCGAGTCGCCCCCGGAGTTTTAAAAGTTGACCAAATGTAAGGAATTTGAGATAAAGAAAAATTACCCTATTATTTTTCCTTAGGCGAAAGTTCGAAGTCGAAAAGATCCGACAGTGGTACATTTAATGTTCGGGCTAAGGCAAAAACTGTGCTTAATGTTGGGTTTATTCGGGCTGTTTCAATTCTTGCAATTTGACTTAATGATAACCCTGATTCAAAAGCAAGCTGGCTTTGCGAATACCCTTCACTATGCGGATTTTCTTCATCATCGAATATTAATTTCCTTTCACTTTGCCGACTTGGAATAATTGCTGAAAGTTTCATGGAAATTTATTTATGTAACTTTTATTGAGAACAATAAGCCTTTACAATAAATATTTTCACTATATTTGAATGTTTCTCAGAATCTTAGAGCAAGGTTAATAAGTTATCAATTCGATTATATATAACGATTTTCGTTTACATTATGAATTCCTATCTACCGCCATTCATCCAAAATACTACAGAAACAGCGCTACTTTCAAATAGAAATCTCAGTTTCCTACGTAAAATATTTCCTTATGGAATTTATCTCATATTGATATTTTCATTTGGAATAATACAACCCTCCTTTGCACAGCAACAGAATATTGATTCCCTTATTACTGTATTGCGAACTACCAAGACAGATACAACCAAGGTAAAAGCACTTTATAAACTATCAAATGCATTCACGAATACAAAACCATATAAAGCAATTGAATACGCCAATAAGGGATTGGCTCTGTCAAAAAGAATTGACTTTGATAGAGGAGAAAGTATTTGTCTTAATGCGTTGGGTCTGGCTTATTATCAGATTGGAAAATTCGACACTGCACTTATCTATTTTGAGAACCGTTATGAAATAGTAAGTAAAATAAAGGATTCATTGGGAATAGCAGGAACCTATGACAATATGGGAATAGTATATTCTCATTTCGGAAAAATTGAAAAAGCTATTGAACTACGTAATAAAGCAAATAAGTTATATGCTTCGTTAAATGAAAAAAATTTACTTGCCTCAGGATATACATGGATTGGCAATTTTTACAAAGAAAAAGGGGAATACACTACTGCTCTCGATTATTATTTGAAAGCATTAAAAATCTTTGAAGAAGAAAACGACAAACAGAATATTGGCTATCCCCTACTTAATATAAGTAGTGTCTGCCGGTATTTAAAAAGATTTGATGATGCGACCAAATATGCACTCGAAGCAAAGGGAAAATTTGAGAAAGTAAAAAACGATGAAGGAATTGGCTGGTCACTATATCGATTATCACTAATTTATAATGAAAAAAGCGATTTTGAGAATATGATCAATATCTTATCAGAGGCAAAAAATGTATTCGATAAAACTCAAAACACTTATGCTTTAACCATTGTTAATCAAGCATTAGGAATATATTATCACAATCTTTTAAAAAATGATATTGCCATAAGTTTTTTTAAGGATGCTATTTCAAATGCTTTAAAAATGGGAGATAAAAATTTGATTTCCACATTATATCAAAATATGGGTTCTTCTTATCAGGATGAAGGTAATTATTTAAAAGCTCTTGAATATTTGTATAAATCTGATCGTATTTCACGCGAGATAAATGATACTCATTCATTATTAGGAATTTCCGATAATTTTTTAAGATTGTTTAGCATGACGAATCAACCTGACAGTGTTTTGAAATATTTTTTGAGCTATAAAGCATTATCAGATTCATTATTTAATCAGCAAAACAGCGAGTCGATTGCCGAAATGCAAACCAAGTACGATACTGAAAAGAAAGACAAAGAAATTATAGCGTTGAATTTTCAAGCTGAAAAGAGGAAGAACAATAACTTGAAACTTATCTTTGGCTTTGTTATTCTGCTTATCATTTCGCTATTGAGCTTTTTAAACTTCAGGAACAAAAAGAAAAAGGAACAGGCCATTTTAAATCAAAGGGCTGCTGAGTTAAGCCGAAAGGTGACAGAAAATCATTTGAAAGCGCTTCGTTCGCAAATGAACCCACATTTCATTTTTAATTGTGTCGATTCAATCGAAAGATTATTGGATGAAGCTAAAATTAAAGAATCGAAAATCAGCCTGTCAAATTTTTCAAACCTGACAAGGACAGTTCTTGAAAATTCGATGAAAAGGCGGATCATTTTGGACGAAGAACTTGAAACATTGAAAATCTACATGGAACTCGAAAATATAAGGTTCAGGAATCCTTTTACTTATAAAATCCTGATTCAAACCGAAATTGATGCAAAAATAACACTCATACCGCCATTAATCCTGCAACCCTTTGTCGAAAATTCAATCAAGCATGGATTTCGTGATCCGGAAAAATCAGGTCATTTAACAATTGAGGTACGAAAGGAAAATGAATATCTAGTCTGCATTGTTGAAGATAATGGAGTTGGGAGGAAACAGACACTGAATTTAAAACCGATATCAGGGTTCAAAAAAGAATCTATCGGAATGAAACTAACAGGGGAACGATTACTACTGATCAGTGAAATGAAAAACATGAAATCATATTTTTTGATTGACGACCTTGAAGATTCATTTAATAACCCCAGGGGCACCCGCGTAAAGATATTCCTACCTTATGAATTATCAGTATGATAAAGACAATAATCGTTGACGATGACCATCTCCATCTGGAATCGTTAGAAGTAATGCTGAATGAGCAGTTTAAGCAGGTTGAAATTGTTGCGTGTTGCAATAATGTAACTGATGCGGTCAATAGGATTGATGCACTGAAACCCCAACTTGTTTTTTTAGACATTGAAATGGGGACACATTCAGGGTTCGATTTGCTTGAAATGGTCAATGAACGTGATTTTGAAGTCATTTTTACCACCAATTACCAAAAATATGCCGTGCGGGCCATAAAAGCATCAACGCTTGATTATATCGAAAAACCAATTAGGAAAGATCATGTTGAGGAAGCTTTACAGCGTTTTAAGGAAAAAACCGGAAAGGACCGGATATCAAATCTACTGGCCAATTTTAAGTTAAAGGATGAAGATCAAAGAATTGCTCTTCCAGATAAAAAAGGACTAAGCTTCTTTGAGGTAAAGAATATTGTTCGCTGTCAATCAGACAATTCATATACCGAGTTTTTTATTTTAGACGAAAATTTTAATCCACACCAGATTTCTAAAATAGTTGTATCAAAGGGGTTCAACGACTTCGAAGATTTTCTGGTAGACAAAGGCTTTTTTTACCGCGTACACAATAAGCATATTGTTAATATAAACCACATTAAAAAATATGTACGCGACAATGGTGGTTATCTCATAATGGATGACAAGTCGGGTGTGCCTATACCTATCGCCCGGGCCCGCAAAGAAGAATTTTTAAGCTTTCTTCAATCAAGTGGCATTATTTGTTGAGGCTCTATGACCAATATATGGGTAAACAAAATGAGGTCGGGTCAACCCTAATTCAATGTCTTAAAAAAACCTTATTTTTAAAGAAAAAAACCTCAGTAGAAAGTACAAAACCAATATAGTCAAACCTTATTACCTTATTTATGAAAGTTGAATATAACAACCTGTACACACATTTTGTGTTTACCACTTTACATGAGTTACCTCTGATTGTTGATCCACACAGGGAGCGTATCGAAAAATATATCACCGGAATAATTAAAAACAATGAAAGTCACCTCTATGCTATTTATGCAAATCCTGAACACATGCATTTTCTTATCTCCCGCTCACCAAATATTTCTGAAGAAGCAATTGCAACAATAGTGGCGAATAGCTCGGAGCGGTTTATTAATGAGAATAAATTTTGTCAGGGCAAATTTAAATGGCAAGATACCTGTTCTGCTTTTTCGGTATCAAAAGGTGATGTTAGAAAAGTATGTAACTACATACTTAATCAGCCAGAACATCATCGAAAGCATAGTTACATGGAAGAATATGAAGCATTTATCAAATTCTATCAAAAGACAATCAACCCCAAATAAGGTAATAAGGTTGTGGACTGTGAACATGGATTTTCTACTGAGGTTGCCATTTAAAATAAGGTTTAAAGAAAAGGTAATCAATTTTATTTGAATACAAGATATATCTAAAGATGCGTATAAAGAGTAGCTTTTTAAAAAGAGAGGGGAAGAGCATCGGAGATGCGATGGGGTGAGTATGGAATAAAAAGTATAATTCTATTGATTACCCACTCAAATCGTTATAGAGTCTTCTTTGAGTTCAGTATAAGGAGCCATCATTTTTCGCTTTTTTCTTTTAAACTTTAGCTATCAGAAAGCGGCAGAGCCGCAAAATATTTGTAGTAAAGAAGACGATAGAAGCAGGTAAGGTGCAGCGCATCGGAATATTATAAATATCAGGTGTCTATATTTCAGTGCGCTGCACCTTTTGTGTGTATTGCAACATAAATGCTACAAATATCAACAGTGCGCTGCACCTAAAAAGTGCTTGCATTATTTTACCCATACAAAACGTCATAGAACCTACACTTGTTTCTCTGGTGAATTAAGAGAAATAGGTAGTTTGTGAACTTGCCTTAACTTGTTTGTTGTTCTTCGGGGTCCCAACTTTTTTGATTTCCAATCAATTGTTTTCCCAAAATCAAACTCAAACTTACCAACATCAAATTTACAATAGGTTTAATGCTCTGGTAGTTTTAAATTCCACATTGTTAATTAACACCATTGAAGTGAACGGTGAAATAATCCGAACAATGTAATTTAATTGAAAATGTTAAGCTTTATTCTGTTGTTGAAACCGACCATAAATATAAAAACATGTTTGTTTGCAAGATACTTACTTATAGCGTGGTCGTTGCATTACTTTTCAAAAAGGTTCTTGGTCGGACCTCAACAACGGTAAGCAAACGGATCACGCTGTTTTTTTATGACTTGGATCTTATTCATGAGAAAACGAAAAAGATAATTAAAGATTGGAAAATAATAAGTGGAGTCCAGAAACCACTCTAAAAACAGGGGCGGTACCGAAAAGCCAAATGAGTAGGAAACTAAAACTAAATCTATGAAAAAAATTCTTCTTTTTGCAATTATGTTGATTTTCGTACAGCTACTTAAAGCCCAACCTTCTTATTCAATCTCGGGAGGTATTAAGATGATAGAAGCAGATCAACGAACGGTGAGCCTGTTTTACATTGATGAATCACCTTCTCATGACAACCTCTCTACAAGTGGTAAAAAACAAGTTGGCAATATGTCTTATGAATTAGCTTTTCGGATTCAAGATCATGATATAAACAAAAAACTTCATTTTTTTGTGGACATTGAAGGTTATATGGGTAGTATTAATGGATTAGACTTGAATTCTGGGTTTTTCTTCAGTGATAAAAATCAAGGTAAAATCAAGATTCAGCCTGAAATGTCATTATTACTTGGGTATAGTTCAAATGGTATCGGTGAAATAGAGAATAATAGTATTTACATTCAAGTTAATGACACTAAATTCAAGGATTACACCAATGTCAATGTATCTCTCCAAAATATATATTACGGAATTAAACCTGGGCTAAGGTTTATCGTTAAAACAGGGGTCAAATCAGAAATAGGGTTAGGTGTAAACTACCAATTATCATTAAAGAGTGGAATAATCAACTTTTCAGGCACAGGAGAAGATGGAAAGTCGGCAAGTGATTCAGAAAGTTTGACTGAAAGTAATGTTGGCTTTTATGTTGATGGAGTTAAGTCAAATAAGATACCCTATAATCCTGACGGACTTGAATTCAAAGTCTTTTACAGTTTCTAGTAAAACTAAAAATCCATCTGGATTTTACCTTTTGATAATAGATAACAGCTCTAAAATCATAAATGATAGAAGAAATGAATGACGAAACTTAATAATATTTACAACTATGAAAAAAAATAAAAATTATCTGGTATTATGGTTATTGTTCTGTATGATACAATCTAGTATAGCTCAGGTTGTATCAAGCGAATCACCTGAACTAAAGTATAAAAGAAGTTCTCTTATTACAATGCTGATTGACAATGAAGAATTTCCTAAAAGAGATACTGTCATCAAAGCATATAATAATGCTCCATTCCCTGAAAAATACAACAATCATAATTTTGGTGTAAAAACGCTGACATTTCAAGATTTTACGATCACAAATGAGGAAAGAATCGCATTCGGTCTAAAACCTAAAAGTGCATTTGCATTAGCACTGAGTAAAAAAGATTCATCGGATTATAAAAATAGTGAATTGCCACTGCTTATATCCAAATACTTTAAACAAAATAAAATTGCAAATAAAATTGTTTCAAAATGGTTCAACAGAAGCGATGATGGATCTTTTGACATGGAATTAATTAAAGAGAGAGGATCTTATGATGCTACGGAAATGGAAGCAAATATTGCAAGAAGTTCTGCTCGGGGGTTAGCAACACTATCAGATGCAGGACAAGAACTAATTGGGAATACTTTTGTCGTTTGCTCAAAATTGAAGTTTATATCTAATGAAATAGCAGCTGTAGCAGTTCGTGATGCAGCCTATAAAATTGCAGAGGAAAGGCTCTCCGGATTTGGACTTTTAGCTGCAAAAACAGCAGCAAATATAGTTTACAATAAAGCAAAAGTAGGTTATACCGTATGGACTCATTCATATTTATTTCAATTGAATTGGAATGATTCAATTGAATCTGTCTTTTATAATGATTATTGGATGGATAAAAACACGGTTGATGTAAATAAAAAAGAAAAGTTTGATAATTCTGATTTATTCCAACTCGCATATATTGGATCAGCTAATTCAAGTAGCGTTGTAACATTTTCATTTAAAAAAGGACAAGCTAAAAGAACAGAAGATGAGGTAATTGCATTCTCGACAATTAGAAATGTTGATCATGTATTTTCAAAGCTTCAAAAGGAATATGATGTATTTATGCCTAAAGTACCGCTTTATAGTGGAAATCCAATTACTGCAAAGGTAGGGATGAAAGAAGGATTAGACGGAGGAGAAAAATTTGCAGTACTAGAACAAAGATTAAACTCAAAGACAGGCTTAACGGAATATAATAAGGTTGGAGAAATAAAAGTAAATAAAAAATTGATTTGGGATAACAGGTATAAAATGGGTGAAGAAGAAATAAATGATAAAAAGAAGGATCAAGAATTAGATAGAACAACATTTGATGGCCCTAATGACAAATTTTTTGCCGGAATGTTGATAAAACAAATAAAATAGAGATGAGTGAAACCTCTAATACTCTTTATGTTTTATAATTAAATAATTAAAACAATGAATATAATTAAATTGATGGCGTTATCTTTGCTTTTGCTTTTAATGAATGATCTCAGTTACTCACAGTCAAAAAAGAAAAAAGCAATTGAAAATAGTAATCCATGGCGGTATGAAATTGAAGCAGTACAAACTGGCTCTCAAGGCACCTTTCTTATAAAGGTTTGGTCATATTCAAAAACTCCTGAATTAGCAATTGAACAATCAAAAAAGAATGCAGTTCATGGAATTATATTTCAAGGGTTTGCAGGCAAACAAGGAGTACCGGGGCAAAAGCCTTTAGCAAATAGTTCAAGTTTAGAATATGAAAAGGCTGATTTTTTTAATGACTTTTTCAGTGATTATGGTGGCAGGTATATGAAATTTGTAAGCTTGACAACCGACGGGAGTGTTTCTGCTCAAGATCGACTTAAAATTGACAAGAAAACATATAAAATTGGGGTGGTCGTATCTGTAAATGTTTCTTTGTTAAGAAAAGATCTTGAGGATGCTGGTATTATAAAAAAATTAGGTTCAGGATTCTAAATTTACTACTATGTTAACAAACAAAAATTCTTTGATACTTTTCCTTTGTACTTTTTTTGTTTTTGGATGTTCTACTCAACAACACCAGATGGCTTCTTATTACAATTATGAAACCGAATGTATTGGAATTGGATTGGATGGGACTCAAACAATTATTGCATACGGAACTGGCATAAACGGGAAAGAAGCAATATCTCAATCACACCGAAATGGAATAAGTGATTTATTATTTAAAGGGATAAGGAGTAATAAATTTGAATACAACTCTAAACCTATTGTTTCTGAAGTAAATGCCAAAGATAAATACGAGGTGTATTTTAATAAATTTTTTGCAACCGATGGTGATTATTTGAAATTCATCAATGGCTCTTCTTCAACAAAATGGCCATCAAATGTTAACAAAAATGGATCTCCAAAAATAATGTATAAAACAACTTTTCATGTTCTAATATCGGACTTGAAAAGAAAAATGGTGGAGGATAATATTATTCACGAATAATAACATGTAAATGAGAACAATATTTAAATATTCTGTCCTTATAGGCTTTTTACTGATAAATAATTACACTGTTTTTAGTCAAGCTAAAAAGCCGACAATTATGGTTGTCCCCAGCGATGTTTGGTGTACCAAAAACGGGTATATGTTGGATTACGACAATCAAGGAACCATTGAAAGAATACCAGATTACAAAAAGGCCTTGCAAGAGAATTCTGATCTGCTCTTGGTTATTAGTAAGATTGGTGGATTAATGGCCGACCGTGGTTTTACTCTTAAAACTTTAGAAGGTTCTTTAAAATCGCTACAAGGTGAATCTGCTGAAGATGCATTGTTAACGAGCAAAGGCGGTGGGGAAGTAAATGAAAGTCCTATTGATAAACTCAAAAAGACAGCCAAGTCAGATATTATCATGCAAATGACCTGGACAATTAATCAAACCGGCCCTAAAAAATCTGTAACTTTTATTTTGAATGGTATTGATAGCTATACAGATAAACAGGTTGCCAGCGCCTCAGGTACAGGTATGCCTTCATTTTCTGCAGAACTTCCTGTTTTGCTTGAAGAGGCTGTTTTGTCTCATTTAGACAACTTTAATTCTCAATTACAATCGCATTTTGATGACATGTTGGCAAATGGAAGAGAAGTAAGCTTGAGGATCAAAACCTTTAGCAACTTTGACGGAGACCTTGAAAAAGAATATGACGGAGACGAACTTGGAACTCAAATTGAAAAATGGATTTCTCAAAACACTGTTCAAGGTAGGTTTAATACAACAGATGCCACCGAATCGATGATGTTTTTTGAACAAGTTAGAATCCCTCTGTATGATTCGAACAATCGGGCTATAGATGCCAGGGGCTGGGCAAAAGATCTTCAGAAAATGCTTAAGGACAAATATGCGATAACAGCAAAACTCATGACGAAAGGTCAAGGTCAGGCTACTTTAGTTATCGGAGATAAATAATTAAAACCAAAAAAACATGAAACGAATACTAAAACCTTTACTTTCAATTATGCTATCAGCAATCCTTGGGTATAGTTTTGCACAAAACAATTTGGGTAAAACTGATGACCTGGCAAGAATTTCTTTAACACCTGTTGTTGCTGATCAAGTTGAAGATCTACCCGAATCTGCACATAGCCTGCTCCAAAACAAAATGCAACAAATTGCTACCAATAAAGGATTAGGAGCCAATAGTTTCTCTCCCAGGTTTATTATAACAGTCAATTTAAATGTAATAACCAAAGATGTACTCCCGGGGCCACCAACCATGATTGCAATGAATATTGAAGCTACGTTCTACATTGCTGATTATATGACTAAAACAGTTTTTAGCAGGAAAACCATTAGTTTTAAGGCTGTTGGAATAAATCCGAATAAAGCATATATCGACGGAATTAAGAAAATAAACGCCAACTCACCTGAATTTAAGTCATTTATTGAAGAAGGTAAGAACAAAATAATAGCCTTTTATAACGATCGTTGTGATTTTATTTTGCAGGATGCAAAAGCATTAGCGTCTCAAAAGCAATACCAGGAAGCGATCTTTCAGCTTACCGGTGTTCCTGAAGTTTGCAAAGAATGTTATATGAAAGCTTCAAATGCAATAGAGCCAATATTTAAGGCATATATGAATGATTTATGTAACAGAAATCTGGCTGCAGCACAAGCTATTTGGGTAGCAAATCCAAATGGTTCAGGAGCCAATGAAATATCAGGATTACTTAGTCGGATTTTGCCTGATGCGGCTTGTTTTGGGGATGCTCAAAAATTGGTGAGTGAAATCAGATCAAAAGTGCTAGCTGATGAAAAAAGAGATTGGAATTTCCAGATGAAGCGATGGGATGATAAAGTCAGTCTGGAGAGTCAGCGCATAAAAGCTTATCGTGATGTCGGAGTTGCTTATGGAACAAACCAGCCAAACAATGTATATCACTTTAAAGGTTGGTTGTGGTAACAATTACTGAAAAAATGTCATCTCTTGTATTATTGATGAATAGTTAAAATAATCACCTTAAATGAAATGTTATGAAAAAAATAGGTTTGTTTATTTTGATCTCTGTTATTACACTTGCAGTTAATGCTCAAATTAAATTTGGCCCGGTAGTAAATTTAGGAGTAGGATTTTATTCAAATAATGTTGATAATCTAAAATTCAGTAGCGCGATAAATCCTTCCTTTGGTTTTGCAGTAGAAAAATACATTGATTATTGGTTTTCGTTAAGAACTTCGGCACTTTACTCTTTTAGAAATCTTAAAGTTGAGCAAAAAAATGATGGTCTAACAGATCACCTCAATGGGCAATTTGTAGATTTATTTGTTGATGGTATTTTCTCAGATTTTGATGATACAAAAAAAATCAACCCTTATGGCACTACCGGATTAGGGGTTGGCATCAATATCGTAAATAAAGGACAGGAGAAATTCTTAATAAACAATGAATATGAAACTGTTTTGCCTTTCTTCTCAATTGGAGCAGGTATTCGTTATAAGATTAGCTTTTTGTCTGCCTTGGATATCTCGTTAAACTACAATAGGTGCTTGCGACAACCAATTAATTATTTGGATGCCAGGTTAAATCAAGTCAGCATAAAGGTTATGACATTGTTCTAAAAGATTAAGATTGAGGTTTTAGGGGGTATCCTGAAATCTTCAATATTTCTACAACTTAAAATAATAATCGTTGTCAAAATCATCAGAAGTGGAGACCAGAAACCACTTAAAAAACGGGGCGGTACCGAAAAGCCAAACGAGTAGAACCATCAAAAACTTAAACTTTATGTCTATTTCTATTAAATTAATCGGAATATTATTCTTTTCCCTTTTTCTTGTTCCTGGAGATTATATTTATGCTCAATCGGCAAGGGAGTTTTCAAAAGATTCAGAATCTAAATTTGCGACACAACAGTTTGATGACGCTGTTGTACAAGCAATTAATGCATTAATGAAAGAACCATCTTTTGAAAGAGCGATAGAGGCTCTTCAGCAAGCATTACCTGCATCTATTAGAAATAATGAGAATAAAATTGCGCAGTTAAAAGAATCTACTGCAAAATTTTCAGGGGATTATACAGTCGAAGAAAGTCAGGAAATTGTAACGCGTTATAGTAATCTTGTGGCAATTAGTGATAAACTGATGAATTTACCAGTTGTCAAATTGAAAAGAGGAAGTCCTATCAAATTTGAAATCAAAAATTACGGGGCTGATCTTCGCCAGGCCAAAGAAGAATTATTAAAGAATAAAGAATTTGCCGCTGAAAAGCACTACCAGCTAGGACAAGATTTATTAAAACAAAATAATATCGAAAAGAATAAATTAGCTGCTAAAGAATTCAAACAGGCTTCAAAATATGTACCCGATTATAAAGATGCATCGTCAATGTATGATCAGGCAAAAAAACTTGCAATAAAAAGGATAGCAATAATACCTTTCGAAAATAAAAGTGGGAAAAACCAATATGGCGCAATTAATGAGACGATTACCGATGAGATCATTTCGTCATTATTGAATAATCAAGCTGCAGTGGAGTTTGTCGAAATTATCACAAGAGATCAACTTCAACAAGTTATGAATGAACAAAATTTAGGTTCTAGTGGAATTATTAATGAAAGCACTGCGATGCAAGTTGGAAAAATTCTTGGTGTATCAGAGATAATTGTCGGACAAATAACTCAAATAGCATCTGCTGAACCTACTGTTACTACAAGAAAATATGAAAACAAGAGACAAATGTATGCCAAAGAAGGTAATTATATTATAAGTGCATTAATAGAAGAATACAAGAAAGAAGCAAGTGCTGCCATGAGCGGTAGTTATAAGATAATAGACATAAAGACAGCAAAAATTATTAAAACTGATTCATTTAAGGAAAACTATAATTTTCTTTGCCTCTGGTCAACTTATCTCGGAAATGCTGATGCTATAGATAATAATGTTCCAAGAGGTCCGGAACAAAATGCACCAATCGATGAAGAAAGGGTAAATATAGTAGCAAAAAAACTATCGGCTTCTTTGGCCAATAATATTATTGGGTATTTAAAATAGTGCATAAAACCTAAAAACTTACTGACGGGGTGAGTTTGGAATCACCCCGTCAGTGTTAAGCTAAAAAACAGAAGTGGAGACCAGAAACCACTCAAAAAACGGGGCGACACTGAAAAGCCTTACGAGTAGGGAAATTAAATTCTTAAATAAAATGAGTAAGATAATTATGATTCTTTCAGTAATTGTTCTGGCACTTATTACTACAAGTTGCAATCAAACAAAGCTATCTGAAGATGAAGCAAAAGCTCTTGTCGTTAAGTCTTTAAATCTTCCTGTCTCGTATCGGCATGATATTGACAAGAGACCTTCAATGGGATCTGGTTTTGAACTCGATGGTCTTAGAAATGCCGGGCTTATTACAGGTAGTGAATATCTTGACAGCAATACACCCATTCAAATTGAAATAACAGAACAGGGCAAATCGAGTTATATAGGTGAAAACGAAAGTGCATATATGTTCAGAACTAATCAGATTGATTTCGACCAAATAACAGGGATCTCAATTAACAAGGAAGAACAAACTGCTGTTGTCAGGTTTACTGTTAAAGCCACCAATATAACACCAGCAGGTATTGCATTGTCTCAGACACAGGCGGGTTTCAGCGGTAGAACCTATATCAACTATAGTTTAAACAGTCCGATTAATGGCGAATTCTCTTTTAAAAAGTTTGATAACGGCTGGCAATTACAAACCGACCAGAATAAATCAAGTTCGGAACTACTTAACCAAATTTTGGATGGTAAATAATAATTGATACCGTCAATGCTCCGTTCGTTCCATTTTTTAAACATAAACTTCACTTTCAATACCATACAAAAAACCAAAAAATCAACACTATGAAAAACCTTTTTACTTTATTGATTGGCATTATTCTTTTTGTAACTGCCAATGCCCAGACACCACAGTTAAATTGGGCAAAAAATTACGATGGACCCGTAAACGCCGCTGATCGGATTACTGATGCGGATTTTGATGCTGCTACAGGATATACTTATGTTACCGGAGTAAGTGATAGCACGGTAGGATATAACTATGTCACTATTAAATATTCATCTACTGGTCAGGTAGTTTGGCGCAAAAGATATTCGGGTCCACAGTATCAGGATTCTCCAAATGCTATAAAATATGATCCGGTAAACAATGCAGTATATGTTACTGGAAAAAGCAAAGGAAAAACTTCGAATTTTGATTGGCTCACTATTCGTTATAATGCAGCAACGGGCGATACTGTTTGGACGAAGAGATACAATGGCACTCGAAATGGTGATGACGAAGCGATAGACCTTGATATAGATGCTTCTGGAAATGTTTATGTGGTAGGGAATGTTTTAGAAGGTTGTAATGCATATTTAACTACTAAGCTAATTAAGTATTCTCCAACTAGAAGTGTTGCTTGGACTCAATCTATAGCTGACGTTGTTTGCCGTTATACTGAATTGGCTTATAAAGTAGCAGTTAATGGTAACAAGGTAGTTGTAATCTATAATGTACTTAGCAGCTCAACTTATTATGCTTATGCGATAGGATACTTTATATCAAATGGAAATGGCACTGATATTGTTAATAGACCTGTTTCTATCGGTATTTCTCCGGCTGCACCAGAATCATATGGAATTGCTTTTGATGGTTTAGGAAATGTATATATTTCAACAGGAGGGTGTTCTGTTACAAAGCTAAATACTGACGTTTACTCCGTAGCATGGCAAAACTATTTTTTTAGCGGAGTGGGTTGGGCAAATAATATTGTAGTTGACCAAAACAATTACAATGTATATGTAACAGGTCATGCTAAAAATTCAAGTGGGAATTGGGACATAATTACAATGAAATTTAACGCTACAGGAGATAGTCTTTGGACAAAAAGATTTAATGGAACAGGCAATGGAGACGACAAGGGGATGTTTATCACAAAGGACAATTTATCAAATCCTAATATTTTTGTTGAATTAGGCATTTAAGCAATAATTTGTTTGTATGAAAAAGGCAGATTCGTTACCATTCGTTTCATGAGATTTTCGAAAATTCCTTCCTTCATATTGCTGCGATTAAACCTATAGCAATACTCATC
>Ga0209430_1000380_pt1 | contig 47705 bp, 35 predicted proteins | sample BarGraIncub1133A_FD_184504 | JGI IMG/M metagenome (GOLD analysis project Ga0209430, IMG submission 184504) | Arctic peat soil microbial communities from Barrow, Alaska - Barrow Graham LP Incubations 11-33A (SPAdes) (version 2) | ecosystem: Environmental > Terrestrial > Soil > Wetlands > Peat... | reverse complement strand
AACGGAAATTTTGAGTTGCTTGAGCCGTATGAGGGGAAACTCTCACGTACGGTTCTTAGAGGGGAAAGCGGCAGTAATGCCGCTGACCTACTCGACAATTTGAGTGTAACAGCAAACTTTCTCAGACCTCAGACTGGGGTTAAAAAAGTCAACTGAAGGAGAGATTATAACCTTGTTTGGATGGTCAAACTACCAGAAACTTGGTCGGTAAATATTATTACTCCGAAGAATATTTATCTTTGGAATATGACCGATGTTCACAACAAAGAGACACGTAGTTATAATATGAGCCAGATCAAAGGGAAAAATACAAAACCCGAGATGCTGGTCCGGAAGTTTCTTTTTGCGAATGGATTTCGTTACCGGTTGCATGATCCCAAATTGCCCGGAAAACCAGATATTGTATTGTCCAAATACAAAACAGTGATCTTTGTAAATGGCTGTTTCTGGCATTGTCATAAAGGATGCCCGTACTTCGTGTTACCCAAAACACGAACAGAATGGTGGCTGCAAAAGATCAAAGGAACAATGGCCAGGGATAAAGCCGCCGAGATTGCCTTGAATGTAATGGGGTGGAGAATATTAACAATTTGGACCTGCGAATTAAAAAAAAAGAATATTGAAAAGACATTATTAGACTTAATTGTTAAAATTATGTACTTTTGAAAGAAATAAGCTATTATATTGTTATATGGAATCAAGCTCAATCAAGAGGATAAAAGCTGTTGACTTCTTCTGTGGCGGAGGAGGTATGAGTTATGGGATGAAGAATGCAGGAATCGACATTCTTGCTGGCATTGATTATGAAAAAGAGTGTAAAGAAACCTATGAAGCAAACATAGAAGGGGCAAAGTTTATACAGGTTAATGTGTTTGATTTGAAAGAACAGGATTTGGAAAAAGAGCTTAATCTGAAGAGGAACGATGATGATCTGTTATTGATTGGATGCAGCCCTTGCCAGTTTTGGAGTATTATTAATACAGACCGAAAAAAATCAGAGAAATCAAAAAATCTGTTGGTTGAATTTGAGCGATTTGTGAAATATTTTAATCCAGGATATGTTGTGGTTGAAAATGTTCCAGGAGTTTTGAGAAAGAAAAAAGAAAGCGGATTGGCGGATTTTATAATTTGGCTGGAAGAAAACAATTACAGAGTTCATTTTAAAATACATAACACCAATGATTTTAATGTTCCACAGAATAGAATGCGGTTTACTTTAATTGCAAACAGGGTCACTAATTTAGAATTAAAGCCAGAAAAAGAAAAAGGTAAAAAACCAACTGTAATCGATATAATTGGTGAGCATAATGGATTCCCAAAGCTAAATGCCGGAAATAAAGATCCCGATAATAAGAATACAGTTGCCGGGCTTCAACATATCTGTATTGAAAGAATGAAGCATATTGAGAAAGATGGTGGAAATAGACTGGCTTTTGCCAATATACCACATCTTCAACTTAAGTGCTTTATAGGCAGAGATAATTCATTTAAAGATACATTCGGGCGCTTATGGTGGAATAGGCCATCTTCTACGATTACCACAAAGTTCTATGCTGTTTCAAATGGCAGGTTTACACATCCGGAAGAAGACAGGGCTATTTCATTAGGGGAAGGGGCGGCTTTACAATCTTTTCCAAAGGACTATAAATTTTATGGCAATAGCATTGCATCAATAGCCAGATTGATAGGCAATGCAGTACCTCCTGAATATGCTAAGAGAATTGGACTGGCAATAATCAATAACCACAAAGATGCAATTTAGGACCAAAGCACGTGCTGTTGATCTTTTAGGTAAAGGTCAAATTGCGGATTTACCTACAGCCATAACAGAATTATGGAAGAATGGTTATGATGCATATGCAGATCATCTTACAGCTGAAATTTACTTAAAAGGGTTTAAGGATATAAAATCATCTTGGTTTGTAATTACAGATGATGGAAAAGGTATGTCAAGAAAAGACATTTTTGATAAATGGCTTGTACTTGGTACAGATTCGAAAAGTAGGGGAATACTGGAAGACTTCGAAAGCGAGGATACTTTATGGAAGAAGCCTCGAATTAAAGCTGGAGAAAAAGGAATAGGCAGATTATCTGTTGCATATCTTGGTTCTCCAATGCTAATGTTTACTAAAAAAAGAGGGTATCCATTGCAAGCTATGTTTTTCGATTGGAGACTATTGGAAAACTTCAATCTCTTTCTTGATGATATTGAAATACCTGTCGAAGATATTGATGAATTATCGGAATTTAGGACGAAATTTGAAATATTGAAAACTAGTTTTTTAAATAATCTTGAAAAGCATAAGGATGTTGATGGAAATTTAATTTGGGAGAAAAGCCAGGAGAATTTAAGGAACGAGATAGTATTTAGTGTCAATTCAATAAAATTGCCGACCTTTTTCGAAAAAGAGTTTATATCTGATATGGTTAATTTGTTGGATGATAATGGCACAAAATTTATTGTATTCGAACCGGAAGATCAAATTTTGAATCTTATTGATTCAGGTTCTGACAGTAATGTCGATGATACAAATGATTCAAATTCTGTTCGTTCAAGTTTAGTTGGCTTTACGAATGTCTTTAAAAAAGAAGAAGATAGTTTACCAATCACAACAAAATTCCCCATACACAAAGAATTTGGGTGGGACTATGACTACTTAAGAAGTGCAGGTTCTTTTTTTAAAAATAAAGATTTTGATTTCGCTGATGTAGTTATTGATGGCGAATTTGATGGCCAAGGAAAATTTGATGGTAAGCTAATTATTTACAATGAACCAATTCAATACTCTTTTATAAGTCCCAGAAAAAGGGATTCACGGAACGATTATGGCTCCTTTAAAATTAAATTAGGGTATAGTCAAGGTGAAGAATCAGATTCAAAACTCGAGGAAGTACAATATAAAAGAATAAATGAAAAGGTTAAGAATTATGGGGGTCTTTATCTCTATCGTGATAATTTCAGAATATTACCATATGGTCGTGCATCTGCAGATTTTTTAGGATTTGAAGAACGAAGGAATAAAAGAATTGGGACTGCGTTCTTCAGTTATCGCAGAATGTTTGGTTATATAGGATTAACAAGAAATACTAATTATAAATTAAAAGATAAATCAAGCAGAGAAGGTTTGATTAATAATGCTTCTTATCGAGTATTTGTCTTTGATTTGATAAGTTTCTTTAAGGGTTTGTCACAAGATTTTTTTGGAGATAAAGCAAAGAAATCTATTTTTCTGGATCAAAAAAAGAAGATAAATGAGCAATCTGAGGCTATCAAGAATGATAAAAATAGAGAGAAGTATGAAAAAATTGCTTTTACCAAGAGTCTGAAAGATTATCCTGTAAAGTTTGAAAATTATCAGAATGAATATCAAGATTTATTAAATAAGCTTGATAAGAAAATCAGTGACGTCAATGTTGCGTATTCTGATATTGAGACCTTATTGGCAAAAATAAATAGGCTAGACATCGAATATAAAAATTTGTTGCCAGATATTCCTAAACGCTATAAACCTACGGATACACAATTAGATCGTTTGGCTCTTTATGAAAATAAACTAATTGATTTTAATGGATCAATTAAAATCAATAGTGAAAGGTTAATGTCAAAGGTACAGGCTAAACTTGCAATTCAAGAATTAAAGAAAGAATTTGTAAAGAATTATCAACAATTTAACTTTGAACTTGAACGAATACTTAATTGCAATAAACAAATACTGCAAGAAAAGACGAAATCAATCATCAATGAATTTGATACCCGAGCTGCGAATATATTAAGTGAGCTGCGACGTCAAAAAGACCAAGCAGTTCTGATAATCAATACACGTGAAAGCGTTATTTCTGAAATTGATAAGATTAAGTCTAAGTTCGAATTGTTAAGAGAACAATGTAAAAAGGAGCTTACACCCTTAGTAACACATATTAAGCGACTTGATTTTAATATAGATGAAGAACTATTACAGGGTGCATACAAAGAAGAATACGAAACAATTAAATATAAATGGGAACAAACTCGCGAAACTTCCCAACTAGGAATAGCAGTTGAGATAATTGATCATGAATTTAATGTATTGTACTCTCAGATTAATACTTCACTTGAAAATTTAGAGAATAAATTTGTCGGAGAATCAGAAGCACACTTTAGGCAATTAAAAAGGTTGTTTGAAAGTCTGGAGGATAAATACGACTTACTATCTCCACTTTATCGGATTGCTGGAGTTGTTCCAAAGGAAATAAAATGTGAATCCATTTTTGAATATTTGCTTCGTTTTTTCGAAAACAAACTAAAGAATGATAACATAAAATTAAAGCAGTCATCTAGTTTTAAAAATCACATTTTAATAATAAAAGAACCTGTAATTCATACCGTTTTTATTAATGTCATAAACAATGCAATTTATTGGCTAAGAAATTCTGAAAGAAAAGTAATTATTCTCGATTATTTAAGTGAATCAAATGAGATTTTAATTAAAAATTCCGGACAGTTAATTGAAAAATACAAACTTGATAAAATATTTGAACTATTTTATTCAAATCGACCCAATGGTCGAGGAATAGGTCTTTATCTATCCAAGCAAACTCTTGTTGAAAATAATTATGACATATTTGCAACTAACGATGAAAATTATAACACACTTAACGGTGCATGTTTTGTAATCAGACCCCTAAAATAAATCTTCAATGTACCAACAAGTAGCAACAGATATCATCAAAGAATCAATAAAATCAGCAATATTTATTGACGAAAATGCTTGGGAACCATTTACTAGTAAGCCAAGAAAAAAACCTATTCCTCAAGAAGTTAAGCTTTCGGAGGATTTATTTATAAATTTCAAAAATAGTGGCATTTCTTTGACTACGTATAGGTTTACAACATTAAAAAATGCAGAGGATGCAGCTAATTATTTATTTGAGAAAAGGGACTTGGTATTATTAGATTGGAAATTAGCGGGTAATGATGGGGCAGAATACTCTTTAAATATTTTATCAAACATTGTTAAAAAACCACATATTCATTTCTGTGCAATTTATACATCACAAAGTGATCTTGACCAGATATTTTGGAACTTGCTATCATATTTTTCAAATGGATCAAAAGAATATTATGAAGAGTTGAAACTAACTTTGGCAGGAGATGAAGAGGAGATATCTCAATTGCTTTCCGATTTTAAAACATTGAGTGAGACAAGGTTTGAGAGATCTTCAAAACAACTTTTAGGTAGAATTATTCGCAATAATACAGCTCTAATCTCCAGAATTTTAGAATCTTCTGGAGAGAAAGATAAACTATGTGCTTGTATAAAAACAGGTATCGCTTTTGGAAACGAAATTAAGTCTGTTGAAAATTTAGAATGTCCTTCTGTAATATCTTCAGATAGAAGAACATTAACAATAAACAACACTGTTATCACAATTCTAAACAAGACACAAAATCAACCTAACGAATTAATTAATAATTTTTCAGAACAGATTTCTCATTCTAACCATAGTTTTATGCAATTGTTAGGATTAGAAATGCAGTGGATATTTTCACAGAAAGCGTCATTTATTGATCCTAGCATCTTACAAGTTTCCAAAGAAGCTTTTATATACCATCGTATACAAAAAGATAAAGATAGTTTTAGTCAATTTGTAAAAGAAGTTCTTTTCGAACAAGCCAGATTAAATTTACGAGAAGAAGAATTCAAATTACTCGATGATGACTTGCTAAATTATATTACACCCGAAAACTTTACTTCTGTAAATGATGATGAAATTCAAGCGATGAATATTTTTTATAATTCATCTGTTCTTAAAGGTGATCGAGGATTAAATTTTGGCGATGTTTTCAAGTCAGGTGATAAATATTATATTTGTATAACAGCCCTGTGTGATTGCCATACACCTAAAAGAAACGGTTTTTATTTTGCGGAAGGAAAAATCATTGTACCCAAGAAAGCACTAGAGCTAGGAGACACAGCATTTATTAGTTATTTATCAAAGAATGTAATTATAAGATGGACGGAAGATCAAGATTCTGATGGGGCTCAATTTAAACCTGTTTATATTAAACCAATATCTTTTACTGTGCCAGATTATAAAATCAAGGACAATAAAATTATTTTTTATTTTTTGGAAGAAACTGCTAAAACTTCTTCTATTGTTGGAGATTACATCACAACAATTAAACCTAACTACACTCAGAGAATCGCAAACCATGCATTTTCTCATCCAGTAAGAGTCGGTATCGATTTTGTAAAGAAAGACAAAACCCCAAATGTATAGTGCTTGGTTAAATATCGAAGTAGAACTAATCGTTGCCGATTATTTTAATATGCTCTCTGCTGAGTTGAAAGGAGAAGCTTATTCAAAGGCAGTGCATCGCAGGGCAATATTACCATTATTGGCTAATCGTTCTGAAGGATCGATTGAATTCAAGCATCAAAATATTAGCGCCGTACTTATCAATCAAGGGCAACCGTATATCAAGGGATATTTGCCTAGATTCAACTTCCAACGAATACTTGAAGAAAAAGTAGTTGAGTATCTTTTCGAAAATCTTAAAATTGAAAACCAGATTAGGCTTTTTGTTGAAAAAGAACCAATTCAAATTAGCACCAACTTTCAATTCGATAAATTTATTGTTGATCCTCCCAAAACAGAACTTATTTCTGAACCATTTATGGCTTATAGCCATAAGCCAATAAAAATCAATTATCTGGAAAAGGAACAAAATAATTTGCAATTAGGAAGATTTGGAGAAGAGCTTGTTCTTAAATATGAAAAATGGAATCTAATCAGAGTCGGAAAAGAAAAACTGGCAGATCAGGTAAGATGGATTTCAAATGATGAAGGTGATGGTGCCGGATTTGATATTCTATCAAGAAATTATAACGGGACGGATAAATATATCGAAGTGAAAACTACACGACTAGGAAGAGACACGCCAATTTTCTTCTCAAACAATGAACTTCAATATTCCATAAGTAATTCTGACAATTTTCATCTTTATCGCATCTTCAATTTTGAAAAGGATACAAAGATGTTTTTAAAAAATGGGGCATTGAATAAAATATGCACTTCCGTTCCGATTACTTATAAGGGGTTCTTCTAATTTTTATAATCTAAAAATCCAAACGCAGATATCTAATCCATTGATCTAATGCACTCAATTCTTAAACAAATCACTTCATTACGCAGGGGTAATACTGTTTATGGTCCGGCACCTCATAAACCAATCTTATTGTTGGCAGTATTGGAGTCATTTGAATTTGGCGAGATTAGAGATAACTGGATTGAGATTAATGAAACATTACTCACACGTTTTTATGATTTATGGAAACTATTGGTAAAGACAGGGAACACTCCGAATTTCTCGCTTCCATTTTATCACTTGAGTCATGAGAAAGGTGAACTCTGGAAATTAATTATGATGCCTGGAATGTCAATTCCAACAACCAAAAGTAATTCTATCAAAAGTTTTAGTGCATTAAAAACAACAGCTTTAGGGGCAAAACTTTCTGCAGAGTTCTATTACGATATTACGGATGCACAGACCAGAGAAGCTTTAAGAAAAGCATTGTTGAATGCCTATTTTCCAGATTATTCGGAGAAATCAATCATTTCGGCCACACGATATTCTCAGGAAATTGAAAAACAAATCTTATATGATCCTGCTGAAAATTACGCAAGAAGAGTTACAAAGCAGATTGAACGTGAAACAATAGAGGCAAGGGAAGAGGAGTTGATTCTCCGTAGTCATATTTTCAGAAAGGCAGTGTTAGAGGTCTACGATAAACAATGTGCAGTTAGCGGACTTAAAATAGACCCGATTAAACAAACAATATTGATTGATGCATGTCATATTGTTCCCTTTTCTCAAACCTATGATGATACGATCCGGAACGGAATTTCCCTCTCACCAACATTCCACCGTGCATTTGATAACGGATTAATTGCAATTGATGCTGATTACAGGTTATTGGTTCATCCAAAACTAAAAGATTACAATCCTGCTGCCGGAATCCGTCAATACGAGCATAAAACTATCTTTCTGCCTAAAGAAGAACTGTTTTATCCTTCGCTGAAGCGTCTCGCAGAACACAGAGTAAGATTCGGTTACTAATATTCCAGCATAATCGAAGTACAAGTTTCGCGAAGCTTCTTTCAATCGTTAGCTAACAACAAAATTATGGAAAATTTTGTAATTCAAAATTGAGATAGTGCATTGTACCTTGAAGATGACCTCCAGACTTAAACTATTGGCAGCATTTTCGAAGATAAAATTATTTTCCTCTCTTCTTCTTCATCCAAATGTCAATTTTCCGGTAATGATTCCATTCCTATAGAATTTACAATTGATGAAATTTTAAATTGTTCCTTTTCGAATATCGAAATATCAAAATCAAGATGCCATGCAAATTTTGCGAGGTAGTCAATACTAAAGGCAAATTTTCCATTCTCAATCTTTGAAATTGTCGCTCTACTGATACCCATGAGTTCAGCTAGATGTTCCTGGCTGAAGCCTTTTTTATCACGGTATTTGCGGATTTCACCTCCGATGTTATGTCGGTTGTTTTTAATGAATTCCTCTTTTGTCAATTGATGATTTTCCATTAAACCATTATTTAGATAATTTAGGATTAATGAATTAGATAATAATGTTTTACAAACAATATTGCAAATTATTTAATCCAGACAAGATCTTTTGCATTAACAGTATAAATTGGAGGAATTTCGAAACCTAAATTTAAAGGAGAAATATCAACTCTTGTGTCCTCAATCCCTTCCTTGACCTCAGTAATTAAGTATTCCTGATCAGGATTTTCATCAGGAAAAGGTTTAAGGAATTTAACTCTTTGACCGACTTCAAAAAATGTCATGATTTTTTAGCAGAATTTAGCGCGTTGCCCCCGCTTTATGAATCAAAGATAGTAAAAAAATGAATTAAGTGCAATATATTGAACAATTATTCAATTTTTTTTTGTAATTTTATTTTTAAATAAAGTTTTTGTTTATAGATCATTACGAAATTTCCGACCACAAAAAAAGCCCCATTCGAAGCTTTTTCTGATCAGCAAGAGGCGGTATCCTGCTCAGCATAAAATCCTGAAGTCGAAATCATTAATTGAAAAGATGAAATATCACTATTTCAGGTTTTTAGTCTGGGATTAAAGCGTGATTCTTTTCTTAGATTAATTGTTTAACTGATTATTTAAATATCATATTTTTAGCCTCTTCCGGCTATTTCCGGGTAGAGGTTGGAACATTTATCACTTTGCCAGAACTCCTCATTATCAACATTCATTATGGTAATTTTACCTTCCCAACCACCTCCAGTATCAAGGTTCCAGACATTACAATTCTTTTGGGGAGTTGTATTACCAACCTTTGAAAGAAGAACTCCTTTACAAAAAAAATTCTTCTCATGTTCAAATATTTTTTCATTATTTTGAGCACGGGTCTTTATTTCATCAAAAATCTTTCGTGTTCTAACAGCTTCTTCATAAGTGTCATTTTTTAAGTCTAATTCATCTATTGTGTATCTCATCTTTTTTAATCTAATTTTCGATAATTATTTAAATCATGCATTTCAAATTATTTAATTTGCCTTCTTCTATATCGTTAGATATCCCTTCCCAACAGCACTGTCCTTCTTTGAAATCAATTGATTGAAAAGATCCGGATTGACTATTGATATATCAAAGTAAGAATACCAAGGCTTGTAACTTAGGTCATCAATTAAAATTGACTTTGATCCGGACAACTTGATATCGGTGAAAATAACCACTTCTGAGATAAACTTATTGATGACAACCAATAAGGATGCTTTCGAGTACAGACTTACTTTATCCCGTTGGATGGTGTTATGCTCAATTATCATTGGGAGCAATGCATCAATAGCAACATCTACTGTTCGGTTACTGCCATAGATGGTCATTACTTTCTCACTGATGAATTTTTTATTAATCTGGTCCTGAACTTTGAACCCTTGAGCCAATGCAACCAATAGGTCGTAGGTGATCGGATAAGTTAAACTAATCAGGCATAAGCAAAATGCTTTTCGATCATCAATTCGTAAGGCATTGTATGGAAAATCTTTCAATTGTTTTTTGAGCAGGTTCAATAAATTTGCTTGTCGGCTCAGTATTTGAAAGACGTAAGAAGTTGCCTTATTTGCCCTATTTACACCGGAAGTAAACTCCTGCATATGCTGAAAAATATAACTCTTTTCAACAATCCCATTTGTCAAATAATAATGAATGGATGAATCCAGCACATCAAATGGAATACGCTGATTTAATCCAATATATTTTCCTTTACTGTTCATTGATACTAATAAATGGTATTATTACTTCCCAAAAATGAGAACCGCCATGTGTAATTACCTGGGTATTCTCTGTTGTGAATGCCTCCTTGTGCCTTAAATAAACTGAAAGGTTTTTTACCCCTAAATCCAATCCTGGATTCTGATCTATAAAGCCCTTTAACAGTGTTTCATTCGTAAAATGCAAATGTCTTTTACCTCTGCTCAATGCACCAACCTTATCTTTCATCGTTAAATTTTTAAGGCCAATTGCCTCAATATTACCATGATCGGATGTTACATAGACCTGAAATCCATATGAACAAAGATCGGAAATGGTTTTGACTATTTCGGATTTTTCGATCCATTGTTGAGTCGATGCTTTTAATTGCTCATCACCCATAATTGTACCATGCAGTAAATCATCTAAATCGTTACACACGATGCCAAGTATGGAAATATCGTTCGGAAGGCTTTTTACATCCAATTGATCATGAAGACTTATTTTTTTGAAAGCGATCTGGTAGGTTGAAATGCCATGCTTGGTCCAAAACAATTCAAACAGTTTATTTTCCTTGGAGTTGTCCTCATTTAAGTCTGGCTTATCACCTTTAAATATGGCTTGCCTCGACCAGGCTGTAATTGTTGGAATAAATGCCAGGGATGCATTGGATGAAAAATTGATACCAGCATCAGATAAGCCTTTACCTAAAATATTCCATTGCCAATAATTCATCCCGTCAATTACCAGTAGTGCCTTCTTCTTTACTGGTTTGGCATTAAGATGTTCCAATATTCTTGAAACCACGACAGGTTTACGGACTCCGCTTAACGAAAACAGACTCAAATAGGTAATATCAATGAACCGCTGAAATCGGTTATTGAATTCATTCTCAATTTTGATGTAACTCTCTTTTAATATCAGGTTATTCGTTGACAGATACTTTAGTTTTGCATTGGACAATATCTGTATGATTTTAAACCACTGTTCCGGAATGTCTTCGATTATTTCCAACTGCTGCTTAAGATATTCGATCAAACCTTCCAACTCATTATCATTGTGACCTTTTTCATCAACATACACACCAATTTTCAAAGGTTTAGGGAATGCATCATATTTATTCGGTGATACTTTAATCGGCTTTAAATGTTCAAATGCGAATAGGTAACCTAAACTCTTGTTGAGCAAAGGCTCCTTAAAATCAAGCAATGAACTTTCATTTTCGACATACGATTGCCATTGATTCTGTACGAACTCAACTAGATTACTACATGTTAAACCCTTAGAGACCAATGCAGGAAAATAAGGTTTTGAAATGTTGGCAAGAAAATTAGTAAGAGGCTGGTTTATCCCATTTTTTTCAAGCAACACTGTAATTAGTGCATTCAAAACCCGTTCTTTCGCCTTATTGTTGGTTAAGCTTTCAAAATCAACATTATACAGATTTTCAAGTAGAAATTTTAGTGTCTTTTCATGACTCAACTCTTCATAAAGCCTAATATTGGATAAAAGGCAAAGTGCATTAAAGCTTAAACCTTTGATGGCCTTTGCATCAAGATTTTGAAATAGATTTGGCAGACCTATTGCCTGAAAATGAACATGCATTTCAATATCAGGTAAAGGGTAATAAGATGCTGGTGCAATGATCAGGTATTTACATTCAGAATTTCGGACCTGTAATTCGAAAAGTAACCGTACAGCTAATCCCGTTTTGGCAATAAGTATTTTGAAGCCATCATTTTCAAATGCCTGCCTTAACTCTGAGTACTCAAACAGATTATCCTGATCCGCAACAATAATATGCAGTTTGTGACTGGGAATAACCAGCGTCTTATATTTATCAATCCAATTACTCATTTACGATATTGACTATTAATAAACAGGTTAGTGACGGAACAATTTGTTTGGCTGAATCAAATGTCGCCTCCCAATTTTCTTTTTCCTTATCCAGGCGTCCAAGTCTCGACAGTCGTATATTTTCAATCCCTATTCGGTTCATTTGTTTCTCCTGAAAAGCAAATGACTTTTCCTTATTACTCTTTATTTTATCGGTATTTTGAAGTATGATTTTTTCAAACTCCTCAAATTTTACTTGTAGTAGTTCTTCGGCTTTGCTTGAAATTGAGCTGAAAGACTCCTTTGATTTCTCGACCGAAAGCACACCCAAACAATCAAAAAAATTGTGTTCCTGAATCAACTTGTCCCATATACTCTGGGCGAATGCAGGGAAACTGTCGCCTTCGGAAGAAATAAACATGGGCTGAATAATTTGATTGGTTTCAAATTGGTTTTTAACCTCCAAATGCCAAATTGACCATTGTCCTGAAGTTGAGTTACCTTGCGTAATTTTTACAATTGGTATTTGCTGAGATTCCGTAAATGGTATGGCGTCCTTTAATATAGTCTGAATAATTTCATGCTGTAATGAAATAGGTTCCGGAATAGGATTGTTTACACTTTCCTTGATGTTGAAAGTGTAGATATTGTCTTTTAATCCAGGAAACTTAAATCGAATTCCATCCAGTAAGTTCTGATAAATAATACCCTTTGTTTGCATGTAATTCTTTGTCAAACTTTCCAGCCATTTTGGTAATGGACTGTGCTTGATAGCATCAACCTTTTCGACCCTAATATCTTTAGAATCTAAAATAGGTAATGCTCCTTCGGTGCTCTTATATTCGTGTAATTTGTTTTTAATCTCTTCCAACCAGTTATTACTTTCCTGCTCAAACTTTGATGGATTTAACAAGGACGTTAAGTACAAACGGTTAACCTGATCTCGCTCCAGTGTGCTATCCAATACATCAGAGGTTTTATCGATACCCATTTGATCTAAAATCTGGTTGAGTTTTTCTTCGATGACATCGTAAACACGCTTATCAACAGAATTATCCAACATCATATTCAATGCCAATACTTCAAAGTTCTGCCCAATACGATCAACACGACCAATTCTCTGTTCTACCACCATTGGGTTCCATGGCATATCGTAATTGATCACAATATGAGCAAACTGCATATTGAGCGATTCGCCGGCAGCATCGGTACAAACCAATATCTGAGTAGAATCTTTGAACTTTTTTAACGCATCGACCCGCTGATCAAAATCCATTGAACCATTAATGGCATCACAAACATAACCGCCAGTTTCTTCAAGAATTTTCTTCAACATGAATTGGGTACTGGTAAATTCGGTAAAAATCAGAAATTTCAGATCCGGATTCTGTTCCTTTCTTTTAAGATCGGTAAGCTTACCAACGAGAAATTCAACTTTTGCATCTGATTCTGAATTCAAACAATCTTTTGCATCCCTTATCAATCCTTTTAAAATGCTTAATTCCGTGTCATAGTTTGCCTGAGTCTCTTCAACCATTGAGAAAATCTTCTGCTCGAAGTCCAATTCCATTTGTCCTTCATAACCATATTCTTCCAGATTATTGATAATATTTTCTTTGTTGACTTCCTTTCTTTCTCCAGCAAGTCGGTCTGCTCTTCGTTGCATAGCATCCAAAATGGCCTGTGTCGAACTGCTCATCATGCGTTGAAACAAGAGCATTACAAAGCCATAGGACGTATTTTTTGTTTGTTGCGCCAGATTGAATCCGTTGACCACATAATCTGTTACAGCTTCATATAAATTCTTTTGAAGATGATGTCTTCTTTCATCATAAACCACTTCTACTTTTTGCGTATGTCGTTTATTGAAAAGTGCTTTACCATTATAATCTATTGCCTGTCGTTTCTCTGTTCTAACGACATAAGGTTCCAGTTCAGGAATGGTTGGCATACCCTCTCCTGCAAAAGCATCAGCATTGAGCAACTGTAATATTCTTCTAAAATGATCACTTTTACCCCTGTGGGGAGTAGCTGAGAGTAAAAGCACATTAGGTATCGCATTGCATAAAATATCAGCCATTTGAAATCGTCCTACCTGAGTACTGCTTCCACCAACCTTATGACACTCATCAATAACTAACAGGTCAAATTCAGCCTCTAAAACACTCTGTATTCGATATCGGTTGTATTCCTCAACTTTCTGCTTATTCCATCCCTGGCGTGTTTCAATTGGTTTTAATGAATCCATTGAAACGATAATTTGATTATGCTGTGTAAACAGATTGAATTCATTATCAGCATCTAATCTTGAAAAAGTTCGGCTAACTGTATTGATGTATTCCGTATCGTAAATATGAAATACTTCGTTGAAATGCCTTTTCATTTCCTGTTGCCATTGTCCCATAGCGGATTTTGGCACAATGATCATGCTTCGCTTTACTATTCCCCTTAATTTTAGCTCCTTCAGAACCAAACCAGTCTCAATGGTTTTACCCATCCCAACTTCGTCGGCAATAAGAAAGCGAAGAAACTGACCTGACATCACCTTTTCCAAGGCTAAAATCTGATGAGGTAAGGGAATAATATTGCTCTCTATTGGAGCAAGCATGGACTGCTTAAAAACTTCACCCTTAATTTTTGCAGCTATGGCTTTAAAAGAAATTTCTGAATCAGTTGGGAGTTTCTTTTCATCTGACAACTCGGAAAAAGGAATAGACTTAATTTCACCGGTCGACAAGATTTTAACTTCGGCTATTTGTTTTCCAAATACCGATTTCTTTGAGAGTATTTCTATTTCTTTACCTTGGTAGATCATAATGCCCAATAATCTTTTGCCCAACAAGCGATTGTAATTGCTCTTTCTTCAATCGCTATCTTTTTCCAATCATTTTTGAGTGAAGTAATTCTGGCAATTGACCAATCACTTAAATGCTCTTGATAAAATGCCTTTTTGATATCATAATCATAATTTTTGACCTGGTTATTAGTCAATGGGTCAATAACGAATAAATTTCCAATATTGTTAATTAACTTGTTATAAGAGTCAATATCTGTTTCTCCTTCATCATTAATAACCTCAGCCTCAGCATACCAAAAACCTGTTCCTGTTTGTGGCATTAAATGTTCTAATTGATAATCTAATATGGTTCGATTACCTCTTTCACCCTCCTCATGATGCCTTAAAATAATCCTTGCCGGATAATTGCCATGAAAACTGGCAATTCTTACTAATGTTTCAAATGTATTATCGTCTGGAGCATCAGCTCTGAGATTACGTGCTATTCCATTTAAAGCTCTTTCTTTTCGTGTTTTATTTGCTTCAATGATATCTAGAGAATCACCTTCCTCTTGCTTTGTAAAGTCTATATTGCAAAACCAGTTTACAAAATTTCTTTCTCTTGATCTTTTCCTCGATATAGCCATCCGAATTTGATAAGCAGCTAATAATCTAAGAAATGGTTCTTCAAAGATTGCTTTTTTACCAAATGCTGCAGCATATTGAAATAGCAAAGTAGTAAAATCTCTACGACCGAGATCTCTCAATACTCTTAGAGCCTTTCTACCATCAGAGGTTATATTTAATCCATCAGAAAAATGTCTCTCGATACTGTCAATATCCACATGCCAAAACCAATGAAATATTTCACTATTTTCTGATATATCAAGCACTGAAATCAATAAGGGATATTGCTTTGTAATTTCTTTAAATAATGCATTTTCAGTAATATACCTTTTGATTTTATATCTAGTTAAAAAAAGTAAATAAGCAGTTGAATCAACTTTCAATGGAAGGATTCTTTGTTCCCAGATTAGTCCCGCTTGTTCTCCAATGTCAGAACGACCACATACATAAGCCTTTACCAAGTCAGTAGGATTTAAAGGTTCTCCTTTCCCATTTAATCCGATAAATAAATCCCAGGCTTTTGCATAATCATCTGCTACAATGACAATGAATTGAGTAAACTCTCTTAAAAATGCAGAAAATGAATCCGGGTCAAGTAACTCATTTATTTTTGTTCGAAAATAATTGGCACTTTCGACCATCCTAGTATTACCTTCAATTTGATCATGTGATTCCATTATCTTCAAAAATGTAGCTGCATCGCTTGCCGAGACTTTTAGTTTCGATTCTTTACCTAAAAAAGTAAGGATTTGATGCACTCTGGCTTTCTCTGTTTCATCTGATATTCGTCGATACAAATACCACAATATTACATGAAAGGTAGTTGTACGCTGCTGGCCATCTATTATATCATAACTTCGTTTGGATGTGTTCTTCACAAAAACAACTGGACCTAAGAAATAATACTCCGGATTGTTGCCTTCGGCAATTGATTTTAAATACTCATTATATGCATCAGAAAGATCCTCCCATAATATTTCGTAATTATCAGTTTTCCAAGTATACGGTCTTTGATATTGAGGAATGGTGTAAATATCTATTTCTGAACTATTTAAAGTAGCCGCTAAACTTAATGCATCTGCTTTCATTTTTCTATCCCTTTAAATTCTATCTTTAGCAATATCGTAATACATCAATAGTTGCTCATCCTCAAGCAAGATGTTTTGAGGAATCATATCGCCTAAGAAAACAATGGTTTTAAAGTCCTTTTGGTCCCAGCAGTTTTTGAATCCAGCCCTTAAAGCTTCAACTCTTACTTCCTTCAATTTTTTGGCTTTGGGTTGACTGATAACCGTAACGTATCCGCTAAATTCTTTTAACAGTACTTTTGTACGCAATGACTCCCGGTCTTTGGTTTCGTTGGGGTCGGGTGTACGCCAAACACCATCCAATTCTTTAATAAAGCTTTCATTTAAGATATCCTGTAATTCTGGTAGTGTGTCTCCTTTACGAAGGGATTGAGTAGCAATACGGAATTCTGGCATAATGTCCTGATATTTCTGTGGCTCCTTACGAAGGCGGTCTTTTAGCCACTCAATGGCATCCGATTCGTTTGTTACAATCCAGGACATCTGAATAAATTGGGTTGTTGTGGCCTTTTTCTCATCATACTCAGCTGCCTGCTCAGAGGAGAAAAACATACCATCCCTCTCTATAAAACGCTGCCTTAGTCCGTCTTGAAAATCTTTTGCATCTATAGGTATTGGTACTCCTCGCATGAAATAAAAAGTAATTAGCCTATCAAAAAGAATTTTAGGGCTTCTTTCAATGATGGCCGTAGTATTATTTTCCTTTTTAATGTGGGACGGCAGATGGTGAAGGTGTTCAGAAACAAAATTCCAAACGGTTACTTCACTTTGCTTAGTATTAAATTTAATTTCAAATTCCTGAGATGGCTTATAGCAACTGATTACTAAATCTTGATTTACAGCAACAACACCAATTATTGCTTGCATACCACCTCGACCTTTGTTTAAGGCTGCAACTGAGGCAACTATAAAACCGGCCCTTTGTAAGGCTGTTTGAAGCCCAGTCCATATTGCGGCACTTGTATTACTGAATTCTACAGTCATCCATTTACCCGGTTTTAATATTCTATAGAATTCTTGAAAGCAATGTGTCATTATGCTTTGGTAAATAAGGTTAGATTTAGATTGCGCTCTAGATTCGATTGCTTCCTCTTTATTATTTGTATAAACGCCTAACCAACTTTCCCACAAGAAATTCAATTCTGAATACATAATATTTGCCCCAAATGGAGGATCAGTAAAAATATAATCAACAGAATCACTATTTATGTTTAAATTACTAGCACTTCCTATAGCATTCACAGCTTTTAAGGTGCCTTTGAAATTATATCTCAATGCCTTAATTTTATCTTCCATAAAATAGAATGGTGATATTTCAGCAGGTGTCGGACTTATATAATAAGTATTTGCCATAGGTCCAACATGCCTTGAATGCTGAGGCGAATATCTATTCATTTTATGAAGTCGAGATTGCGATGCGGTAAACCAAAACAACAAAGCCTTTCGTAAACGCTCATTATATGATGAACTTTGAATTTGATTGTAAATATGAGAAAGTATTATCAAATTAGATTTGGTAAAAAAATCAGACCAATATTTAATGCCAATATGATAACCTGCCCTATATGTATCACCCCACGATTCACCTTTAAAGAACATTAAGTTCTTAGGGATATTTGTACTGGTTGTTAAATTTTCGATTTTATCAACTCGCTTTAAATCAAATTCATTTGGCGGCCTTTGAAATCTTTTTTTACCTACTTTATAACTAACCAAAACAAGCTCTGCCTTAGGAATCTGTCTTGTTTCATTATAAGTTTCATCATAAAAGGTTTTTAATGATGGAGAAGAGCTATTATTATTTTGAAAAACCTTACAATGTGGACATTGATAATCTTTTTTAACTTCATTTTTAGCTAAATCAACAGCCGTTTTCCAATAAGAAAAATCCTTTCCACAGTTTAAACAATTAATTACATCAGACCAAACATTGTATATTATTTCTCCTTTTACATTTCCTTCATGTTTGGTTTCATATATCCAGCCAAATTCTCTTTTGGCATTACCAAGGATCTTATAAGCGGCTTTCCCAAATTCGGAATATTCAAATTCATTATTTAAATTATAATCAATAAAACTTGCAATCGCAGATAAATCATTGGTTATAATGGGACGATGCCCCCAAAAAACACTATTACCATTTTCTTTAAATTCTTTTTCAATTGTTTGTTTTATCTGGTATTCGGGATTTTCACACATTTGCGCAGCAACACCTGCCATTCCGGTTCCTGCAAATCCATCAAAGACGATATCACCCGGTTGAGTGTAATGCAAAATATAACGCATAATTGCAGGATGTGGCACTTTAGTATGATAGCTATGAGCAAGGTAAATAGGATTATTTTTTCCTTCATTGACATCTGCTGCATATGGCTCATCCACTTGAAAATCGGTTTTCCTTTCCAGTATGCTTTCTTTCTCCATTTCCCACTCCGCAATGAAATCATTCAGCCATGGGTTGGGACAGGCTGTGTAGAATGGTGGGTCACTTAGCGCAACAATATCTTCATCTTCTCCGATAGGGAATCCTTCAATTTTCTTTAATTCTGGCAGTTTCGTCCGCAATTCGTTTCGGAAATATTCCCTGCGATCTTCCTCGGATGTAAATTCTTTACCAAGGCAAACAACTTTATTAATCTCAGATCTGGAATCAAGAGTTGGAGAATCTAAATCGGGAAATTGGATTGTATTGCTGCTCATTTAGTTTTGTGTTTTAAAAATTCAAGTATCAGCCTGCCTTTGAGGGTGGTGAGGTATTGTTGTTTTGGACTGGTGGGTTTGTCGGGTATGGTCATGGTGAGCCAACCATTTTCAATCATGGGTAACATATATCGTTCATAGTTTTTCCGATGATTGGTCATGCTCAAGCTTGTTAAGAATTCCTCTCTGTTTGAAGGCTGCTTTGCTAACTTTAATATCTTCAATTCAGAGTCCATATTCATTCCAGCTATGGCACCAACTATGGCACCAGCTATGTCATCAGCTATATCTCCATCTATATCTCTTAATATTTCAATGGCTTGTATATCAATTAAATTGGCATGTTCGGCTATATCCCCAGCTATGACACTAGCTATAGCACTTTGAGTAGTGCCTAAGTCTTTCGAATATTGTTGAAGGATGTTCTTCAAAAGCTCATGAATAGTCTCGTAACCAGACGTTGGAAATGTCATTTCAGTTCGATTAAAACTCGGATGTATGGGTAGCATTACCTGAAACCAGGTACGTTCATCATCAAAATCAAATACCGGTTCAGGAGAACCATTTAACTGCATGGCTTTTCTCAACGCTGGCAGTCCTGTGGCATGAGCTTCAGTGAGTCTGAGTTCTTTTAAGAAATCGCCCAATCGCCTGTTCCTGTAACGCTTTGGAATGACTTTCCCAATGGCAAAATCTTCTCTTTTGATCGATCGGTCGGGACCGCCAGAATTGTACAATAAAATGAAATTGGGTTCTATTCGTATTTCAACTGGTTCCCGAACCTGGTAGTTGCGATGAAACAGGCAATTGGCAATAGCTTCTTCTAAAGCCGTGTATGGATAGTTCCATGTCCTTAAGGCCTCTGCTTGTCCAGGTATTTTCAACACTTTTTCCTGCAAAATATTGTTTCTCAACCATGCCAACGAATCAGTGATTTGTTGCTGAATTGGGCCATCTATTCTCTTCTCCGTAAATTCTTTATCGCTTGCACCTTTCGGAAAATGTACAATTTCCACCAAAGTGTAAGGGAAATATTTATCTGGTTTTTCAGAAAATAACATCAGAGCTACATTACGGGGGAAGAGATGCTCCATTGGTCCGGAAAGCAGTGCCATTTGTTGTAAAACTTCAATATCTGTCAATTTGCCAACCTCATTAAATAATTTACTGCCTATTTTACGAAGGTGGTCTTGTACCAATGCCATTGAAATGTCGGTGATCACTGCTTGTGTATTAGCCCTGTCGTCAAACGGTATATTATTCGATAAAGCAATCAACTCTTCCTTTTCAGCACCTTTGGCTTCAATAGAGTTGGCATATTTCCTGATATAGTATTTCCACGTTTTGTGTTTGGCTGTAATGGTTTCAGGCACTTCATAGGGTCTTTCACTACCGGCAATAACCCATAAAACAATAATTTGCTGATCATCGACTTCCTCAACGAAAAGTTTGGGAGCATAATAAGGCTTGATTAAGTTATTAAGCCCAATCATTTCCGTGTTAATATCACCTATTACTTTGGTGGTTAATCCTTTAACAGGACGAACCGCTGTCTTCGTTGTTTGATCTTCAGCCACACCAATTAAAATATACCCTCCACCCGTATTATCAAAGTCGTTGGCAAAGGCACAAATACTCCGATAGATGGAATCAGGATTCCAGCCTTCTTTGAATTCAATGCGATCGGATTCGACAGTCTTGGACGAAAGTAAATCTTCTATGTTGATGTGAAGTGCCATTTTTCGATCTGAAATTATTTAAAAATGATTCGAACCTTATTTCTTTCTTTCCCGGAACACAGTGATTCAATGTATGACGTAAATGTATCAACTGCCTCTTGTGGCGTTAATGGTTTACTGAGCTGTTTACGGAAGTCATCCATCGTAATTTCAACCTTATCAATACCCAGAGCAAATTGAGCAATCAAATTTCTGAGTCTCGGAGCATTTTCAGCTGTTAATTCCACCGTGCCTGTTCTGAAATCTTCGACTAGTTTTCTTTCCTCAACTCTCAAAATATCCATATTTTCCTGAACAGATGGGTCTTTGAAGACCGAACGCATTGCAACAGTCCACTTTTCTACGATGTTATCCAATTGTTCTTCCAGTTCAGGAATATTGAAAGAAGTCTTATCGTAATACTCACGAGGATTAAAATCGTGATAAGGTTCTTCCATTACCTTAAGTTTGGTAAAAGCTGAATCAGATTCCCGCAGCGAAGTAATACTATTTACCCAATTTTGGTACTCTGTAGCATTAACAAACTCCGAATCTTTAATAATGTCGCAAATTCGCTTTTTCTCACTCCCCAAAATTCTCACTTTTGCCAAGGCATCCTTCTTCGACAAGCGACAACGGGTGTATTGAGATGAATAATAATCTGCATATCTGTCAATCAAAGAATTGAGCAATGCTTCATATTTTTTAATCTCCGGTTCTTTGGACGAAGAGACAACTGTTGATAGGCCATCTATGGCCGACTTCATATTATCGTACAGTGGCTTTTCTTCCTCCACTACATAGGATTGAGCAGTGTACAGATATCCAACCAGTTTTTCAAATTTTTCAGCTTTCAACTTTAATTTTTCGACCAGATCGCAGTATGGATAGGCCTTAAAAATTGTTGTTAATTCATCTTCAGTGAACTTAAACGCTTTCAGTTTGCCATAAGAATTGTAAGATTGAATGCTATCCAGCATTATACCCAATGCATCCAATTCGGTTTTAATTTTTCCACTTTCATCATCACTAAGCAAAGCAATAGACCTACATTTAAGTCCATTCGAAACCTGTGCTTTTATCTTAACAACCCGTTCTGCTCTTTCTTTTGCTTCAGTAATAATTTTAATGATCGTTTCAGGTTTTTCTAATTCCGAAGTGTAATCAGGTAATCCTAAGCAGGCGAACAAAGCTTTCAGGTTTTTGACAGGAATACCTTGCTGTTTCCTGATATGTTGAAATGTGAAGTAATCTTCTTCAGAAAGAGATAAAACTGTTTCGATCTTCGTTGCAGTAAGGTTTTTACTTCCAGACCAGTTTATCTCAATATCACCTTTAAATACCAATGCAGAAAGTACAATGAACTCTAGTTGATAATCGATATTGTAATCAACTGAGTACCATAAATTGGCAGGTGCATAGTGAGCCCAAATAATGTCTGATCGATTCAATACTGTACCTTCACCACCTTCTGCCAATTTTTTAAGAATACTATCAGCATACTTGCTGTTTTGTATCGCAATGGTTTGGCCACTCCATAATCCCAAACCACTCAATATTGCTTCGCCATCCCGATTTGGTTGGGATGGTGTCGTTATTTTCTTCAAAGCTGCCTTTATACGCCCATCAAAATTCTCTTTGCTTAAAGGTTGAAGTAAATCATTAAATGCAGGGTAGTTAGGGTATTTTTCATTAAAGGACTTATTCAACACCTTAGCGGCCACACTTCGGAATATCATTTCCTTGGTAGAACCTTCTCCAGGTAATGGAAAGGACTTAAGCGATTTGCTTTCGCCTTTGTAAATAACCTTCGTTTTGTCAGCATATTCTTTATCGAACAAGGTAATAGCTTTTCTTTGATACTCTTCTATTTGGTTTTTAAACAATAGTTTCTGGTTTGTCGGAGCATTCCCAAATTTTGCTTTGGCGGCTCCGTACAGGCAAATGGTATCTTTAAATTCATCTGATAAGCCAGCTACATCAAAATAGATTTCATCGGCTTCATCGTTTCTGTTAATAGGATTGAACAACGGACAGAAGAAGATATAGTATTGCTGAATAGGTTCTGTGGTGCTTCTTTCATTGGGATTTCCGAAGAAGATGTAACCTAACCGAAAACTTTTCTTATCAATCCATTCCAATGAATGTTGCCAGATTTTAAAACCGGAACGGTAGGAATCTTGCTGAATTTCCAACACATATTGGAGAAAGTCGAAATAATATTGTTCTGCTTGATCCGGATCTTTTTTTATTACTTCATCTGAATAATCCCTGATCAATTGGGTAATATTAATTCCCCCTTCAGTCCGAATATAATAATCGGAACTTACTGCATCCTGATCAATATACTGTCCAGCTGTGGCAGAAACCAATTGTTTGGCTGTACTGTCAATCGCAGCTATTAATAATTCAGGCTCGTCAACACCAGGGATGGTAACACATAAATCTTCCTTCAAACTATGTGCATTTGCTCCATTACGTTTATCCAGATCATCGCATAAAATACGAATCGCCAATGCCTGAGCAATACTTTGAGCGATTGCTTTTCGATTGCTTCTTGCACCTACAAAATGGTTGGAAATCCGATCTGAAATAATATCAACTTTATCTCTTACCACTCTGATATCACTAATTGTAAGCATTGCAGGATTGCTTGCAAGATCTGACCAATAGGTGTCATACGTGATAAGGCCTGGAATATTTAAAGGAACTTCTTTTTCCAAAATATCTTCAAACTTTACAGAAAGCACCTTTAATATTTCACGCTGACTTTTACCATGCTTAATCTTTTCGAAATAGCTTACATAGTTTGGATGAACCGGAAACAAATCAATAAACTCATTCAGATTTGTATTGATTCCTTCAAACAAATGAGCAAATTTTAAAAGATGATCCCTGATTTTTTCTTTTTGGTGAATGTCTTTTTTAAGCAAACGTTCCTTGACAACATAGGAAACATCTTCCTTCGTGATGATCAAATCGGAATATCTGTCTTCAATTTTATTCAACATATCTGCCTGAAACTGAAATTCAGGTGAACGATACAATAGCTCCTGGATACCAAACATGAGTTTGAATCTTGAGTTATCGCAAGCCTCACCAAGCTGGCGAAGCAGCATTAAGTCATTGTGCAACTCAGTAGGTCTTCTTCCTTTCAGGTACTCTAATAACTCATCAATTACAATAAGAAAGTGTTTAGTGGGGAATTTTTCTTCAAATCCCGCCATCATTTTTTGAATCAACTCTTTCCAACTAAAGAATGAATCTCCATCAAAAGAGAAATCTAATCCCTCTTTTTTGAGGTATCGCTCTATTTGGGCAAATACAATATCCTTTAATGGCTTATCTGTTCCAATCTCAAAACGAAGGACCTTGTACTTACCGGCAATGGATTTAAAATCTTTCTTTAATTCATCGTCCTTGATGTACTTTACTAATTCAGCATTTTCAGCAATAGCAGAAACCACTGACATCAAATGCGATTTCCCAGTACCGTAACTACCAACAATCTGAATGCCTTTGGTTTCATACGAAGGTTCAGTAACCAAATTTTTGATGATCACTTCCCTTAAATCCTCTTGCATTTTTTTAGAGAATACAAAAGTTTTCACAAGATTTTCCGCCACTGACTGTTCACCGGCTTTTACTAATTTCACAACCGTAGTAATTGGTTCGAATTGTATGAGGTCTTTATATTGCATATTGCAGTTTTTTTATTTGCGTATCTGTAAAGTCTAAGGAATAGTTATTTTTCTGTGTAGGCCAGCTTAATACATCAGGATAATCTGTTTGATTTTCCCAAATGATGATTAAAACGGTTGATTTTGAAAATTCTTTAATCAGCTGTGCTGCTTTTAATTCAATTGCTGGTTCCAATAAAATGCCCAAATTGTAAATGGCGACTACATCATTACCTATATCATTAATTTTCGCTTTCCTTTCCTCCAGCAATTTCATTGTGAAGTCGAACACGTCCATATTCAAGTAAGAGTAATCACCCAATTCGCCAATAAACATGGACAGTTCCTTACCAATGTTTACGGCTGAAATATTATTGGTTTGAATAAACAAGATGCGTTCAGACAGTTCATCTGGGTTACACGAAAGGATGTAAAGCTTATGGCGGTCAGCTGATTTGGAAATATCGTTGATTGAATAAGAGCTCATTATGGTATTATTATTCAGTTCATTAGGTTCTGCTTAAGAAAAGATTGGCATTTTCTGTGCATTTGTAATTTCTACTTACAGAAGTCCTCAGATTCTACTCTGAAACAAGCCTTTGTCCTCATATAATCCTATTATTTTTTCCATAAGCATATCAACCAGGTTTTAGTTTTGTTCCAAGAAGGGTAAAACTAATATATTAAATCCATTAGGCCACAAAAATTGCGGACAAAAAATGGCAATATGGATCTTAAAGTTTGGTGGCCGGGTGTTGTCCGGAAAAAGATTGTGCCAGATGCATATTGTGAAAATTAAATGCGTATTGTTGCTTAGTGAAACAATAGCAACCTTCATCCAAGTAGGGGATTCAATAGTACCAGAAGAGTCAGAATCAAAGGAATATCCGTTAAGTAAAGAAATCTTATTGATTTTCTCTCATTTTGTTTTCTGGTGAAGATTCCTAAGTGTGAAATCTAAATCAGTTATATATTTCATCAATCTTAACTCGCTATAAACGAAGCCAGATCCAATATGTTCTTTACTTTCCTTCTTTAAATAAATCTCTCTTGAATATTCCGACCTTGGAGTAACTTCCAAGAAAAATATGGTTCCAAATAAGTACATTTGATAAAAACCGAAATTATTTATTTCTGAAAGAACTATTTCAGGAAATGAGAAAGTTGGACAACCAATTTGTTCGTCAACCAAATAGACCCCATTGTTATGCAAAAAATACAATGGCAAATCACCTTTATCGAATCTTACGAAATTCCTTATTGTATTAAATTTGTCAGCTAATCCATCCTCAACACAACGATGATACTCTTGTAAGAAAACTTCGTAAATACCCTTTTTGAATTGTCTAGTTAAATCAGTAATGAATTTATTATTAAATCTGAATGTATTTCGAAACTTCAAAGTTCTCTTTGAATGAAAATAATCAAAATACACTGAACGAAATGTTTTATACGTAGTTTCATTTAAATTATTTGATAATAGCAGTTTCATTACATTCACTATTTCTTTGAATGCAAGTTCAACTGACATAGCATAGCTTCCATTGCCGTTGGTCCCCAAAAAACTATTACAAGTATCACAAATATCAAAACCAATATTTGTTGAACCAAGACTTTTTACAATAGTATGAGGTTTTGTATAAAACTCTACTACTGGTTTTTCTTTTAAACACCAAATACATTTACCCTTCTTAAGATATTCAGTAATCATAACAATTAAAATATTGGTGCAACAACTTTTTATATGACCTATTGGAATTCATATTTATACCATTTTTAAATCCTTTTCCGATCTTGTGAGTATCCTTTACTATAATTATAAGAAACAATGTTTGCTACCCCTTATTTTTAGATCAACAAAACGGATTAAATTCTGCCAAATCTCTGTATTGCTTATAATTATCCGATATTAAATGACACATTCGGTAACCAAGCAGAACTGTAATCTCTATCTTAGTAAGATTTTTATTCAGTCGAATTCTCAGTAATAAATTTTAAAAACACTTTGCCAAAATCAGTGGTTCTTGAGACCAGTAATCCATCTCCTGTCATAATTGTGTGTAATCCATTTGTATTGTTTAATCCAGCTCTGGACAAATCAGCCCAAAGCAAATCATAAAAATACCTTCTATCTTTAAGTTCTGGGAAAGCAATTTCCAAAATATCGGATAACCCTCCTGAATAAAAACTTGGAACTGGTTCCCCATTTACAGAAAACCAATTAACTGGATTGTCAAAAAAATTCAAAATTTTGATATGCCATACCGTAAAATCTGAAATTAAATTCAAAAAAATTTGAATTTCAGCTAATTCAGGATTATCTCCAACAGCTGTATTTACTATTGCATTTTTATAATACTCAATTTTTTCATTTTCACTTGTCTTAAGTGCCTGTTGAGTTGTTTGTAAAACGACATCTATAAAAATCTCGTTAGTTCTTAACTCATCAAGATTTAAAAGGTTCCTCGTTTCAAGTTCTTGAATTTTTTCTCCAATTTCAGTCATCCACTTGGTTCGCCTTCTCTCAATTGGGGGAGTCACTAATAATTGAAGTAACTCGGAAGCAACCGCCCCAACTAATGGAATTGATCCTAGACCTGCCTTAGCCAGTGTATATGCAATATCATTCTTTTTATCGTTGTCCATTATATTGAACTTTTAGTGTATGATAAAATGATAATAATAAAAAGTGTGCAGATGTAATTCTCGATTACCATTTTGCAAGTTTAAAAACCATGATCTGTCTTTGCTTTATTCCAGTTTTTACGCAAAATAGGTTTGGAAAAAGATGTCTCACCATTTGAAAGCTCACCAGAATAATGACAAAATTTTTCTGGGTATTCATCATTACTATACTTTGTCCAATTTTGAAAAGCATCGTCACTTAATGGCTGTTTCGGATTAAAAGGGATTGGTTTTCCTGTCCTAATACAGTAACCACTGTTGAATATTTTTGAAGATGAATCCCCAGATTGTTCAACTTTTATCCTTTCGTAATTACCATTGCGATTAGTTGATTCAAACCTTGATTTGTTCCTGAACAATTCAGTAAGTTCATCAACTTCTACTAGTGATCCTTGGTAAGTTTTTTTCAACCCCATTATCTTACTTTCATATTGTGGAGTTTTAAGGAACACCAATTCAGCTTGTTCAATTACTCGATTAAAGTATTCCCATGCTTGAGCATCAAAACTATCATCTCCTGCCGATTTAGTCTTAACACCAGCTTCAATGTTATTGTCTTGGGAGTAACTGTAAAGGTTCATTGAAGAAAGTATACTTGTGTTTTCATTCGCATAGTACTTAGCATGAAGACTTTTTTCATAAAGAATCTCAATATTTGGAAACTCTTTAAAAAATTTGAAATCTTCATGCTTCATACTTCTGGAAATATCATCTTCATTCTTCCCGAACACAATTGTAATTTGTAGTTTATGATTATCGATTTTTGTCGACAAAGTTGAAGCATATCGCTCATGTAATTTAATATAAGGAGAAATAAGAATTAAATGCTCTTCTGCTCGTTCGAAGATTTCTTCAATTTCAGCGTTCAGCTTATGACCTGTTAAAAATTTTGCCATTGTCAGTTAATTGTGAGTAGTGTTCAATTAAAATTGCAGCAATTGTATTTGCGATTTATGCCATGTTGCAGCCCACGAAGGTAAAAAATGATTAATAGATCCGCAATTATGATCGAAAATTAAAATTAATAATTAAGGTGTTAAACAATCTTAATGCTAAAATGAAGTAATATTCTTAGATTAAGGGGTTAACATACTCGTGTTTTTTACCCAACCCACCCGGCCACTCAAAGGGGGGTCAATATGCTCTGGATTTTTTTACCTCTTTTCTCAATTTTAGGGGGTCAATATCTGCCGGACTGTCATGAAAAACGAATATGAAAAACAGCTGAAAAATCTAATTTTTTACCGGTCGCCAGGGAGTCAGCTTAGTCAGGATTAGCCACAGGTCAATGATGAGTCTTTTCCCATGAGAAATAACTTCTACACAACTTCCTCCGATTTCTTTACTTCCGCGATGAATACAAACCTGCATAAGAATTCAATTTAATATTTTAAAAAGGGGGCAAGGGTGTATTAATTAAATATATGTTCGAATAATGTTAAAAGATCACTCATAACTGTTTCATAATCTGCATATATAGTTGTTGTTCTTCTGAAATATAATATTACTGATAAATTTTTGACATCGTTTTTTGTTTAAGGATAAGAGGTAATTATTGCCCCTTATATTGAGACGAAAAGCATTAACAAACAAGCTAAGATTTCAAGTCTCAAGAATCTATTTGGATTTCATAGGGCAAAGTCTTACCCTATGAAATCCAATTTTATGGAGTATTCTTAATAATTAATGTTTCCAGGTATCTTGCCCTTTGGTATATTTGATGTAAAATTTGTCTGGCGAAACATTTTTAAAGTTTTTTGACTGTATCGAACTTTTTTGACCACAGAACTCATCGGCTTTCGTTTCGGTTATCTCGCCTTCCGGAAAGTTTGTAATTTGTGTTGCGAAAAATTCATTTTCAAATTTCACGATATTATTTGACTGGCCTACTGTATAGGCAATTCTGTTACTAAAAACAAGAGGACTATTGGATTGAGCGAAAGACTTAGACTTGATTTGTTTTTTTGTGGGGTATTTTAGTAAGGCACAATCTCTGAATAGTGATTGATTTATAGAAAACTCTGAAATTATCTTTGATGTCATTCCTGGAATACAAACAATTTTTTCTTCAGTGTACGATACCGTATGACCGGCAGAACTTACCACTCCTACTGAACCTGATATTGATAATCTATTTGTCAAAAAAAGATCAAGATAATTAGCACCAGTAACCGATCTTGTAGCATTAGCGCCACGCGAAACGGATGTTCCGGAACTTGTGGTATTGGAAAATACCCTGTTTTGATAATAAGTGGAAGCGATTCCGTTAAGAATAAAAAAGCTTTCTTCCAGATTCAAAAAGATATTCTTATCGGTCTTATTCTGAAAAGCAAATCCGATATTACCACCCTGGTCCCATAAATCATACGAAACTTTGCAATTTTCATCTTCATAGACCAAATGGTTTTCCTTAAGTGTGATTTTGTCATCAGGAGTGACTTTATAAACCTGATAGAAGGAACTTGTCCGGCAAGATGCCAATGTGATTGTAATTAATGCTGCAAAAAATAGATTCTTTAAATTCATTTTTTAAATTATTAAGGTTAAAATATTCATATTTAATTGTATGCGTGTTTATTTTTTTGAATCATCGTCCTCGTAAAAATTATCACTTGTATCTTTTTTCTCCCTTATTTTCTGGCTGTAATTGGCTCTCGAACTATTTTCTTTTACAAACATGGCCTTCATATTAGCCTCATTCTTTTGAAAATGAATGGTATTGGTAATCGAAATTGATGCAGCAAATTTTTCAACATCATGGTCTGCTCCGATATATGTAAATGTCCACCGATTTAACTTCAATTCTTCAATCAGCTTCTTAATTGCAATCCCGTTATATTCTATTGAGGCGTTTTCTTCACCGTCAGTCAGGATCGTTACCAAAACATTGTAGTCGGTAAGGTTTTCCACAACCTGGCGCAACTTTGCAAAACTAAAACCCATTGCATCGTATAAGGGTGTTGATGCATCGGGCCGGTACCGCTTTTCATCAATCGATTCCAGTCTGCTTACCGGATCAATAAAGTGCAATATTTTATGTCCTAGGCCATTGAATGTGACCAGCGAAATAAAATGTTCCTGTTCCGGGAATTCTTTTTCAATTCCTTTTACCGTTTGGACAATCTCGTTGAATCCCTGGATAATCGTTTTCTTGATTGATTCCATCGAACCACTTTCGTCCAGAATAATTAGGTTGTGTACCTGATGTTTAGTTTCCATGTTTTAAAATTTAAGTTATGTAATAATAATTTTGTTTGATTTATAGTTTTGGCATACTATTGTCTATATAGTGTTAATTATTAACAGAGTAGGAGAGGGGGTGCTTCAGATTTCTTTTTGCAAAAGATTTCATTTACAGTCTGGGAAAGCCTTTGCGAAAGATGGTTTAAAGGTTCACCAAGTTCTTTTGATCTTTGTTCAAAAGCAGCTGCTAAAGTTGTGTAATACCATTGCTGATCTGATTTTGGCGCATTGAATCTTTCCCATAATTTTTCACCATTCAGGACATAATCCTGTCTGATGGCTTCGGCATTATCAAGTTTGTCGGCGCAGGAGACCAGCAGCTGTTCAAGGGTTACTTCTTTGGTGATAAACTCAATAGTATGCTGTTTTCGCAACCACCAGCTTGTTTTTTCGTCCTTGCCTTTTCTCATGTGGTCTGGTTCGGAAGCTCCCGTCACCAATGTTGCCACCCGTTTGCCAAATAATCGCTCAACTTGTTCGATGGTTACGGATGTGTCTTCCACAACATCATGCAGGATTCCGGCAGTAATGATCTCTTTGTCACATCCATTCTCGCACAACGTTTTCATCACGTTCATCAGGTGCGAAATGTAGGGAATGTTGGTTCCCTTTCTGTATTGTCCATGGTGTGCTTCGGCCACAAATTTAATTGCTCTGAAAACCATGGTTGTTCTTTTTAGGTTAAGGTTTCTTTCAAAAAGACAAAGTTAGTGGTTAGGTATGCCAAAACTTGTCATACTATTAATTTTTATAGAAATTTTGTGCTTCAGTCAATAATTTTTCCATTTCCTCCTTTAGACTTAGCGGTTTTACAACCCTTGCCTGGGTTGACATCATCAGCAAACGGTGTTTCAATTCGAAGTTGACCACCAACTTGTAGGAGAAGATAATTTCGGTGGCAGTTTCACTGATCACCTTTTGTGAAGTAAGAAGTGGTAATGTTTTAAGCAAATTTCCCTGGAAAGGGTTGCAAACAAGTTCAATCTCTTCTGCCACGTCCTTCTCTGAGGCATTAATTCCAATTACGTTCCGGAATAAAGAAAGAATATCATTTATCTTTTCTTTTTTGAATTTATACCCAGTTTCCTGTAAACCGATAATCCGGTCGAGGCCAAATGTCCTGATTTCATTGGTATCAGACAACAGGCCAATCACATACCACCTGTTCAGGTATTCACGCAGCAAGTAAGGCTGAAAGCAATATTCCTTTTCTATTTTGGCATCAAAACGCTTGTATTTCAATCTGATCTCTGACCCATCCTTAATAAAAAAGGCAATATCCCGGATGTATTGCACCCCTTTAAAGGAGTTGTAATCTTCAAATTCAATGATTTCAGCAATATTTGAACCTTCCTTCAGATAGCTTGTCAGCAGCTCCATATTCTGTGAAAATTCAAGCAACTTCAGAAAATAGGGAAATGTCTGTTCTTCATTTTCAAGATAATAGCCGCGCTTATTAACTGAGTAGTGTATGTCAAGGCCAAATTCGGCTCGTAAACTCTCAATATCGCGTTTCAGTTGCCGATCTGAGACCTTTATTCCGGACTCGCTCATCCTGTCCAACATCTCCGCACTGGTTGGATATTTTGATTTTTCAATTAACTGAAGAATCTGAAGGTATCGTTTGATTTTGGCTTGGTAGGACATATTAAAAACAAATTTTGTAACTATGTTTTAGTTTCATTGGTTATTGGAATGGTTTTTCATTTTATTGCAATATTTGAAATAGAATCAGTCAATTATGAATTAATAAAAATGAGCATCACATTCAACAAAAAAAGCCATAAATGTAGAACGCGATCGGCATAAATCCGTGAGGATTACTTTTTTTCATAAACTTTATTACCGCTTTTACTAAAATGATATCGTCCACCACGCGGACCGGTATAAATTATTTGCCCACTTGCCGTTTTCCCTGTTGCCTGATCTGTCTGTGGCTTGTTTTCAGTAGTGTTAACATTTGACTTCACCTTAACAATTGCCGTACTGGAACTTTTCCACGACCACGATTGTATGGTTAAAGTACTTTCAATGATTTTTTCCTGTTCGTCAGGTAATTTAGGGAAAAAGTCAATTCCTGTAAATTTCTCAACGCTATCAATTGTCACTGCGTATTTTTGAAGAGGTTCTTTTGAACTCTTATTTGGCAAAATAAAACCAATCCCTTTAATTTCCGGATCAGTGTAATCGAGAATTACTTTGTAATAATATTGGGGGACAGATACTTTGCTATTTCCAATAGTTGAGAGACCGCTTGTCAATACAGGACCAGTAACAACATAAACCATTTGGTTATCAACTGCCCAGGTTCTGACTAATTCTTCAAGTCGTTTCCAGATACCTCTGTTAAAACCCGGTTCCTGTGGACTCATATTGCTGTAATAAAACGATTCTGCCATTGCTGTTGTCGACCAGCCCATATCTCCAGCAGGAGCTAAATGACCTCTGTCATAACCTGAACCTGAATAATCCTGGTCGTTTGCTGTCCCTGTAATTACTAGTGGGTCAGGGATAAATTTATTTGTCCGTTCATAGCTCTTTTCTGTTTCCTCTTTCGTAAGTTCGTAGGCAACCCAGTTTGCTTGTTCATATGTCTCATTATATAAAAGTGAGTAACCGGTATGCGTGATAATGATATCTTTCGGGTACGTTTTGGGAATCTCCAGCCTGGTTATTATTGTTCCCCTGATGTTGTGAAGTGGTGCACCTTCAGCATGGCGCCATGTACCGTCCTCAAGTAACAGAACTTTCTTTCCATCATTGGTTTTTGCCTCTTGCTGTCCAAAACTTACAGACTGAATTACAAAAACTATCAATAAGAGAAGCAATATCTTATTCATAATTCTTTGACTTTGTTTTTTGCATAAGCCTTGACTAAAAATAGGATAGAACATATAATATCAATTGGCATCCAAACATTTTTGTCATTCAAGTATATCGGAATAATTGGGTTAAATATTATTCCGGTCAAGCCAAAAGCAATTACCCAAAAGTTAAAGCCATTTTCAAATTCCGTCACTACAACTGCAATTGAGCCAATAGTTACCATAATTCTCAGTAATGTATAGTAACCTATTGGTAGGTTAGCGAGTCCTAATAAGAGCAGACCTGAACAAATGAGTAGGAGTGATTTCATTTAGATATGTTGGTTATAAATTGTCATTATTGGTTTTTTTCTTAAAGTAGGAATCAAATAAATTGCCAAATTTATTGCCTAATCCGGTACATTTGTTTATGATCTTTAATGCCAATAAGCGATTTTGAAATCCTTCTTTTGAAATTATATCCTCTTTTATTTATTCAAATAAAATTTCATTTTTCCCATAATCAATTGAAATTTTACCAAATTTTCCCAATGCAGATTGACCTATCAGTAGAGGAGCCTCAAGATTATTGACGACAGATGCCTCGACATTCTTCAGAATTTTATTTCCAATCTTTACTTCTCGCAATACAATAATTGTCCCTTCAGAAATATCTCCGTTGGCATCGGTAAAATTTGATTTACCTAAAATGTCATCTGATGTAAGTTTACCTTGTTTATAAAGGAAAATGGCTTCTGTCGAAGAAATTGAAATAAGGCTGGCACCAGTATCAAAAATGAAATACATTGGAACTCCATTAATATCAACTGGTATCTGGTAAACGCCATTCTGTTTTATCATTTTGACGGTGTTAGTGCCAGTGAAGTAATCGCTTTTTCTAATTGGGGATGATGAGTTATATTGTTTATTGTTGGTTGCATTTCTAAGTCCTGACCTTGAGCAACCTGAACAGCCATAAAGTGCATTAGTTATCGTATACAAAAGTAGTCCTCCAATTAATAATCGGAGGATTTGAATTTTATATTTTAAAGATGGATTTAATTTGATCATTTTCTATTCTCTATTTTTGGTATGATTTGAATTGAGAATCTTTTGTTATATTCTTCAATATTATCTCGGCAAAGTCCATTAAAACCGCTTCCACAAAGTAAAACTTCCACATTATATTTCCGAAGGTCAATTCCATTTCTCAACCAATGCTTATAAACAGATAATGCCCGGCTATAACTTGTTACATATCCCCAATTATCGTCTGTATTGATAGACTGATCCCATGTATTAGCCATATTTCCCTCAATTACAAGTAGGTATGTTAAATCTGGGTTGTTATTGTGCAGCTTGCCTAAAAATGCTTCTATTTTCTTCCCTACCTGTATAGTTTTGTTTAAATATTCTTCCTTAATGGCAATTTCATTAGGCTTAAAAATCTCGATTCCCATCAATTCTTTTACAATGTACTTTTTACAATTTGGCAAATAATAGAAGTCACCATCTTCTTCCAATGGCTTAAATTGTTCTTCTAATTTTAAAAGTCGCTTTAATCGTTCATTTTCAATTATTAAAGTCCCTTGGACATGCTTTAAGTATCCTACAGTCACCACAAATAACACCAACATAATAAAAAACAGACTAGTCATTAAATCAGAATATCCAATCCAAAAAAAATTATTATTTTTCATTTTCCTTAATCTTCAATTACTGCATTGGAACGGAATAATTATTGTTTATTTCACTTTTTTGTTTCCCATTTTTGCCAAATGGTAGTAATTTTCTAAACCATCCGTTTTTAATTTTCTTAGGCTTATCAAAAAGTTCTGGTTCTTTTGGCGGGGTAGTTGATTTGCCTTTTTTAAGGTATTTTTCAATCGAATCAAGCCTATTTGCTAGAGCTGTATTATTGATATCTTGCTTTAACTGCTTGATTGTATTATTTAACGCATTAATGCTCTCAATCAAGTTGTGATTATTGGTTGAAGACTCCTTTTTCATTAAGTTTGCATTATTCTCAATAGTTAGTTTTATAGGAGCCAGCTCATTAAGCTTATCGAGTTGTTCAAAATGAGGAACTGCACCTGCATACGCTGCTTTGAACTCGTCAAGATGTTGAGATGTTATTGTATCAAGGTCCTTCCCAATTTTCTCATAAATATCACGAAGTTCACTATGATGTGTATCGGCACTAGAATTCAATTTTGAAATGCGGTCGTCAACCTCAACCGTCAATTTTTCAATAGCTTCTCTGAAATATGAATCAGAAAAATTTACAGCTTTTAAAGCTTCGTTGCCTGATGATTCTATTTTCTTTAAATGTAACGTTAAAAATTTCGTTAGGTCTTTTGATTCAATCATTGCAGAATTAATGTTTTGTGCAACGTTATCAATCGCAGTAGTTCTTAAGGCAAACTCCTTTAAGTTGTTTGATATATCCTTCATCGTGGACAGATAGTCTGAAAATTTATGAAAAGCATCCATGTTTTTCTCCAAATGGTCAAAAAGTTCCAGGTTAACTTTTGAGACTCTTGTCATATCTAATCTTTCAACTCTCTCCAGAACATTTTGCTGTGCTCGAATATTAGACCCTGTATTAAGAGCCGCACTTTTAACACTTTCAACAATATTAGTTGCTTCACGGGCAAAACGATCCAGGCTTTGTTTTAAACCAGATACTCCAGTATCTTCGGCCTTGATCAGTTCAGGTAAAAGCTTAGCTTGAAGGTACGAAAGTTGTTCATTCTTCTTTGAAAGCACTTTTGACTTGGCACTTTTGTAATAAAATGAAGACAAAATGGTAGTGCAGGCTAATCCGAATAAGCTTGCTATCATTGCTAATTTTACACCATCAATTAAAGCATTAATACCTCCTGTAAAGTTTGTTCCGTCAATAGCTGGCATAGAAAATAAACCGAAAATTATGCCCATCATAGTCGCCGCCAAACCAAGATATAGAGGAGTAGGAACTGATTGAGAAATTTCTTCATCCTTTACATCTATCTCTCGGTCAATGATATCCTTTATGATACTGAAATTCACTACTGCCCCATAATTGTTTATCAAATAGTTATTAATAGCATTTTTTATTCTTATAATAATTTCATTTTTGCCGGCAGTTTCAACAAGTGTAATTTTTAATGCCTCATTACTTCTTTTTTGATTCAACGTTTCGGGATATTCCTTGTCCTCAGTTTCGTTTTGAGGGCCGCTTAACTTTAACCCATCAGCAAAAACATTTTTAAAAATATTGAGATTCATTTTTACACTAATGGTGTGCACAAATTGCCATCCCATAATGATAATCAGAATAATGAATTCCGATAATTGCCAACCATTCACTATATGTATAATTCCTAAGTCTATGTCAATAGGTCCAAACCACATTTCTATTTGAGTTTAATTTTAACTTTATTTTTCGCATCTATATTCCAATTGTCACCACTAAATACAACTGTACCGTTTTTAATCATTATGATTTCTTTTGCATGTGATCGGTCGGATATATTTTCAATTTCGCAAACAGGATTTAAATAATAATCAATATTATCGAGTGCTCTTAAATCATAATCGCCAGAAATAAAGAAAAGTCTCCCTTTTTGATTATTTTTGTCTGTTTCGATCTTATAAAAACAATCCAATTCTTTACTTTTTTTTCCATTTATAATTTTAAAACTTCCATCTGATTCCGGAATAGTAAAGTAAATTGTTTCGGTTGAGTCAATTTCTGTTACGACTTCCCATTCAGTCACATTACTCACGGTCTTTTTTTCCAGAGTTTCATCATCTTTTGTATCAATGAGTTCCTTCCCTGAACCATCGTATTTGTTATTTGCTTTTTCAATCTCACTTTTCAACTGGTTTATCTCATTTTTGAGATTACAAATTTCCTTTTTTTTGTCATCCTTCCTTTCTTTCAATTTCGCGACAATTCCGATATATTTAAAGAGATATTTTTTTTCACCATACTTTATTAATGATTCGGAATAAACATTTCTTTCTGTGGATAAAATAGAATAAATTCTATCTTTTGAATACATAATGATTAATAAACCACCTGCGATTAATCCCACTAAGAAGTAAAGAAATTTATCGATTTGATTCATTGAAGTAGGTTTAGTATTATCCGGGTTCTCAGCAACCCCCGGATTATTCCTCAGACCACCTTGTTCAGCTTTGGATTGCTTTTTAAATTTTTTTAAATCAAAGTCACATTCTTTCAGAATGCTTTTTCTCTTTGCATTCCAATTCTTATTACCATTATATGTTGTGCTCACAGAAAAGAATTGTTCATCAAATGATGAATGTTGATTGGATTTTTCAATCAATGGTTGAAAAATTTTATTTCCAGTGCTTTTCCAATTATTGTTTATAAGAAACTGATATATTTCAAGAAAATCTTTTTCAATTTCTGTAATGCCTTTATCGTCAATATCAGTTATGAAATTTGAACGAAAGGCTTTAGCCCCTTTACTTTCTTTGCTGTCTTTCGTAGTATCAACAGTTGCTAAATAATCTTGCATATAGCTATAAACCATTTCAATAATTCCACGTTTCGCCCAATAATTATAGACTTCAGTGGAATCCTTAAGTATTGGCCTTCCACACAAAGTTGAAGAAAGTAATACCCAAAACAATAAAGTTACTGCATATTTGCTTCGAGTTTTCATTTATTATCATTGTTTGAGAGTTCAAAAGCAAGTTTATTTAATATACCGATCAGTGGATAGAAGAATAATGTTTCTTCTATATGTTTATCAGGTGATTTATAAAAAGCTTTGACCCCATTTTCTAAAAAGTCTTTAATATTTAAAGAACGCATTTCTTTGAACTTCTGATAAGCACTATTATCAATACCAAAATCCCCCTCGAAATTTATTGTCGTAAAATAATCATCAAGTAAATCAAAAAAATGATTTATTGAATCTTCAATAAGTGATTTATTATTTTCAGTTTCTAAATCACGATAATAAGGTGTTTTCGGAATATCACTGTTCTTATTCAACGCTTTACTCCATATTGTGTCATTGTCCCCTCCAAGCCAAAACACCATTGGACAGTTTATTATGTCTTTATTTATATCAGCTTTTAATACACCTTTACATGTTATTTCTTTTGGATTTTCTGATAAGACAACATTTAAATTAGAGGTCTCAAAATCCATAACTTTAATAAAAATGAATTTAAAAAAGCTTGAAATATTTGGATAATTAATGTGAGAATCAATAATTTTAATGGTTTTTGCGGCAGTCCCGCTTAGTAATATATTTTTAGGTACTTCAGTAATTCCGTGTTTCTTTAACAGGTTTGCAGAATAATAAATAATTGCGCCATAAAATATAAGAATTGGTAACTTCATTTTTCTGTCTTGCTTTAAAAGATCAGAATAATTAAAATTAATATCTCTCTCAGTTTCTAAGGAAAACAAAAAGCTGCTAAAATCAGCAGAATCTTTTCTATTTTCAATAATGTCTTTAAGAATTACTTCTTTTTGAGAGCCCTTTTTTATAGTATCCTCTAAAAGAGTACGATACGATTTCACGTAACCATTATTATCTGATGAATTACTAAATGGTCCATTGGGAAATCCATCTCCAAAAATTGCATTACCGGCAAATTTGAACGACGATATAAATTCAGGTAAATTATTTGCATTTTTAAATACAGCTATATCTGATGACCCACCGCCAATATCTATCGAAAGACTAAGTCCGGGATATAGTGTACGATAATGAAGATAAGGAGCTATGCTTTCTGGTATAGCATTGATATTATCGGTGTTGTCAACATTGAAAATTTTCTTGTAAGCTTTATGCCAAACATCGAAGAAGATTCCTTGTTCAAATGAATCCATGCTAATCGGATAAAACCAAGTGATATTTGAAGTTTGAGGATTTCCGTTTAGCAGTAGCGTCTTGTAAAAAACAATATACATAAGACATTCAATATAACGTTCTACCAGAATTTTATCTTGAGGTTTTGTATAATTACTCCATTTTAGTTTTGTATGTAGTTTAAGATATTTTGAGTAAAATATCTTTTCAAAAAGGAAGAAGTTATTTGTATGCGTGAATACTTCAATTGGTTCTTTAAAATTAATATCCTCATTATAAGTTAAAGCTGTTCTAAAAGGGAATTTATAATTTGTGCTGCTGTTAAATTGATAAGGAAAAATCTCGCTTTCAAAATTATTATCGTTTGCAATCTGGAGAGGATTAACATTATCTTCATTTCGATCTATTAATGATTGCCACATTGGCAAATCAGAAGTAATATCAATGGCTTTTTCTGCATTTGAACCATGTTTGTATTCAATATGCGTATTTGTTGTACCAAAATCGATCGCAAAAGATACTTCTTGATTTCCTACGCTTATTTTCATAGAGGGAACAATAAATCCAGCATAATTGTTACTCCCAATCCGTATGGAGTCAAATACCTTTGCTTTATAGTAGCTACTTTTAATTGTATTCTGTTCACCTTTTTTTCTGACAATCGGATTACTTATAATAATTTTAGTGCCTTTTTCAAAGCATTCAATAAATAAATCTTGATTTCTATCAAATCTATTATCTTGTAAGGCCAAGGTATAATCTAAACCAATATTTGAAGCACGCAAAAATGGTAAAATTGCTAAATGCACTTCCATTTTAATTATATCTTCCTGGTGATAGATTTTCTTGAACGTAATTTTGCCTTTTTTTACAGGAATCTCTAATTTTACTTCTATGCCACCACCCTTTAGTTCTTGTAATTTAAGATAATTAGAAACATTTTCTGATCTGAAATACTGAAAGAAAACAGGAGTCAATGGTAATAAATGTTTTTTTGTTCCGCAAGTTTTAAACTTTGTGCTGTCAATATTATAAGGAAGTTCAATAATTTTATCCTCTAAAAAATTATCAATGGATAACCAATAATAGTGATCACCTTGTACAGGTAACACAGAATTCGTAGAATTCTGTGTGTTTTTGCTTGGTATTTGATTGCTGGGGTTCCAATTTACATCACTTTTGGTATAGGTCCAAGAGTGAGCGAATCTGTCATATGGCAAGATTAATGGTTTTGGCCCTATCGTGGGCAATTCAGAGTTGATTACAAAATCACTATCTTGTTCAATAATAATTGAATCTGTAACCTGAACACCTAACTGAATGCCAAGAACTTCACATGGATCCATATTATTGTCCAAAACAGGACAAGGTGAAAATTTTTCAATATTGTCAGCAGTTAGATTCGCAATTATTGCTCTGAGTTCGTTGTTTAAGCTATTAATAACAGATTGAAGATAGGAATAAACTTCTGGAAAATTATCGGCAAAATTTGGTTGTTTAGATAAAGTGAAAAAATATTCCACAAAAGATTTATCTCTTTTGCCCAAAGAGCAATAGATTTCATCGAACAATATGTCTTGGCCACAAGTAATATTTAAATTCGCAGTAGCTTCCTTAACATCGGGTGCAGCAAAAAATAATGTTGCAGGTGAAGTCCCTCCAATCACCTGGTTAGTTGCATTATTAAGCAAAAGATATAACCTATTGACGTGATTAAAATTATATACATTCCCATCTTGTTCCCAAAAAATATTTAGTGTGTTAGCAAATATTGAATGCTTTGAATTATTGTCCAATGCCAATTGATTAAAGCGTCCTTTTGGGGACCAAGAAACAATCTTTATCTCCTTCTTATATTTTGGATACAAGAAAAGAAGTTGTGCAACATCCAAAGCGTCGGAAACCAATTTATGTTGAGCAGTTGTTCCATCGATTCCATTATCGGCAACCCAACGAAAGGCAGATTTTACAAGGTCAATTCTTGCAAATGGACTGGGAATAGAAGTAGCAACATCTACGCCTGCTGTTTTTATGGTTTTTAATTGGTCATTTGTAATCGGATTACTGTTAAACCAGCCTGTCCCATCTTGTCCATCATGAAGTCTATATACTTTTGACATAATTTAGCGAATTATTAAATTGTGTTTTGATAACACTTTTTCAGTTGATTTACCGAACATTTTTATTAGGGTAGTATGTTTCTTTTCTTTTGAGCGAATGGAAACATCATCAGTCAATATACAATTTTCAATATCAATAGATTTAAAACTTTTATTTCCTTTAGGAATTTGTCCTTTAACTATTTCAAGTGCATTATCTGCACTTATTTCTTCAAAAGGACTGAAAGCAGGTTTGTTTTCTTTCATTTCTCTAAGCCATTCATCAAAATAGTTATTGAAAGGTTGAATCTGAGTTTTATACTCAGCACTATTGAAATAGTTTTTATCCAAAGAGGATTGCCTGCTTAGGTTTACTAATTTAATATTGCTTTTTGTCCATCGAGCTGTATTTAGAGCTTTCGGTAGCCCTTTGTTTAGATATTCAGTGTAAAGTTTAAACTTGGTAATTGTTGATGATAATTGCTTTGCATTTTCGATATTCATATCATCAAACGATATATTTTCTGTGTTTTTTTCAATACCAAATTCTTTAATTTGAGTCGTTTGTGTTATTGAATTGATTTTTTTACAAAAATCAAAAATTGCTAATGCACCTGCTAATTCCAAAAAATGTGCTTTGTTTTTTTGATCTTGCCCACCAACAGCATACTCTTCATGATTCGTATTCCCTCGGTTTCCTATAAAATACAATGTGTTGATTTTATTTTGAGAAATTATGGTTCTATTGTAGTAATCGATTGCAATCTTTGCTTTTTCTTCGAAAGACTCCGCATTGATTTCATCTTGTTTGCTTAATGAAAAGTAGGGTAAATAGGTTATTCCTCCAATGGGGGCAACGCTTATTTTTGCAAATCGTGGTAGATTCTTGTTCCCCCTTAAATTTTTCACTAATAGAGGAAATCCAGCAGCTCCAGTTCCGCCAAAAATTGAATTGATTATAAAAATGGCATCATCATCACCAAACGTTTGTCCGAATTTTGTAAAGTCATCTGAATTTGTAAACTGGTTTAAAACGACAGATCCCATATTCGGATTACCTTTAAAGCCAACATCCAAATTTGATTTTAAATTTTTTTCAGAGTATAATAACCTAACAAAATTCTTATCATCCTTTGAGTTTTTAAAATCTTCACTCAAACTGTCAAATCCAATGTATTGATTAAATGTATTTTGATCAACATTTTTTAATTTGAATTGAAAATAATCGGGATTAACAACAGGTGAATTATTGGCTAATTCATTTATTGTTTTTATTTCCTGGGAATAAAAATCACTTGGTTGATCAATTTGATTCCTGATTTCCTGGTATAAACGCAAAATATCCTTGGTGCGGTTTAAATCTCCATTACTTGTATCTGGATCAATGATTATTGGAATTACTGTATCAAAGCCATTTTCAAGTTTTGCGCCTGAAGCAAAAAGCATGGATAATGATTTTAAAACTCGAGAACCAGTTCCACCTATACCAAAAATATATAATTTTCTTGCCATAACGTCATTGATTTAGAAAGGTAAATGAATTTGAATTTTGCTGTACTGTTTTAAAATCAAACTATAAATAAATCCAATTACAAGCGTTAGTGATCCATTAAATAAAGCATATTTTAATGGTAATGAAGCTGAATAGCCTGCATAACCTGTACTTGAATTGGAAATTGCATTATTCAAAGCTTGATTACTGGAAGCCAAAATCTCCATGTTGGCAATTCCATATGTGGTGCTAAAAACAACAACTATTGTAATAGCTAACCAAACCAACCAATGCAATAAATTACCATATGGATATTTCCATGCACGATAAAATAACAACCAACAAATAAAAGGTATCAATATAAATGACACTCCAAATTTAACATAGCCACCATTGTCGTAAAGGGTATCAAAAATCAATGGATAGTTTTGGTCATAGATTCCAAACCAATTGTTTTCATAAAGTGCAGCAAATATTCTATTCATAACTATTCTATTTTGATATTTCTATTTTAAATGAGGCAATATTTTTTCCATTGTTTTTATAAGCGTAAGCCTCACTAATAGCATTTGTTAAAAACTTAAAGCCAAAAGTATGGTAACTATCTATGTGAGTCTCATTGTCAATATCCGTTTCTTTTATCCAATTAGGGATTTCATTTTTTAACACTATTTCCAAGTTCCCATAAGGGTTTTTGTCTGTAGAAACTGTTATTATATGTGTGGGATTTTTAAAAGTTGTTATTTCAAATTTCTGATTAGCCTCTATTCTTTCTATTTTCACTGGTTTGTAATTCAAATTGCAGTCATAATTTGAGATTGAAGTCAGATAACTGTCAGAAAATGGAAGTGAACTAAAATCGACCGCAACGGCAAATTGAAATCCTTGTCCTTTTCTGTCGGGTTTAACATCTATTATTTTGTTTTTAATTTGACGGTCAAGTTTAAATGTACCTTTTCGATTAAAGGAAGAGACTATTTGAAAAGGGATAGCATTTTCATTGATAATAAGAAATCGTGCATAATTTTCATAACCTTTAAGTTTTTCAGTGATATAACTGTCGGAAAAATATTTGTTGAGAAGAATTGATTCACCAAAAAGCCATATGTAATATGGTCTTTGTTGATTTATTGGAGAGGAACCAGGTCTGGAAGCAAAACAATAGTCCCCTTTAAATTTAGACTTTAATTTAATCAGAATAGTTTGTAGATTAGATTTTTTAAGACGTTCAATAAATCTGCTTCTAGTTTCCCTTCCCTCGATTGCGAGTGCTGCGAAAGGGGCGGATTTAGCACCAACATCATAAATTCCATCAGATATCAGAACAGAAACATTCTCGCCACCAGCGACACTCATAGCTTTCTGAAACATTGAATTCAAATTACTGTTGCTAACTGATCCACAGTTATATCCTACTCTATTTAACTTTCTTATTAATACTTGTGGATTATTACCTAATGGAGTTATTTGTAAATCTATACCATTGATAAAATAAAAGTCTCGCAATGTTTTATCATTCACAAAATCAGGCTTTTCCGCAAGTTCTGATACAACATCAACAAATTCCGTTATTCCAGATGTCCCGTCAACGTAACCGAACATACTACCTGAATTTTCAAGAAAGAATGTGACTCTCCCAATTTTTTTATCTTCAATTTTAGTCGTGTAATTATCTTTCTTATTATTTGGTTTTGTGTTACTTACCCTCTCGTTTCTGCTATTGCATCCAAATAATATATTGGATGTAGCAATGATAATTAAGTAAACATAAATAGTATTTTTTATCATGGTTTAGTTCAGTTTGTTGTAAAATAATTATATTAGATATGGAAATCACGTTATTCAACTAAGTGATGAAATTTTAGACTAAACAAATTTATTACTTAAAAATCTAAATAAAGATAAAACGCCAGATTTATTACATGTTGTTAAACATGTTCTGATTATATAGAGGCTCAGATTATTTTTATATTCTTTTAAACACTATCGAATGAACACTATTTAAATCTGAAAATTTCATTTTTTCACTTAAATGTCATTGAATATAAAAAAATAAATGTCAATATAAAAGCATTCTGTTTCCTGTCCTTCTTAGATATTCGCGTACAACATTGGCAATGGCTTAGCTTTCTACCACAGATGGGGTAGTTTGTAAATAATTGTAAACTAAACTATTAGTCGATCTCCAGTTCTCTATTTTGTAGTGTTTTACTATAGGAGAGCAGGGCAGGATTTAATATGCAGATTTCCGGTACTGTACAGCAATACTTGTTTGAATCACACTTCTTTTAATCCTCATAAAACTTAACGCCTAGCCAAGAATCAGTCATCATACCTTTGTTCACAAAAAATCTGCATAAGTATCAATATATTTTTCTTCTCTATCATCAAGCAATATAATATTTTACCTGAGGCGAACCCATAACAATAACCAACCAAGATTTCCCCAATTTCTAAATTCTCAACTTTATTTTTTTTTCTCTCCACAAAGGGCGGTGTATTTCTCGCAACGTTCTCTACTTTCACAACTGCTACTACTACTCACTACTTTTCACTACCCTTATTATATAAAAATAATGATATAATATATTGATATATAATACAGTAGTGAAAGTAGTGAAGGTAGTAAGGAAATTGCTCGTACAAGTGTTTTTATTTATTTTATTTAAAACGGGAGGTTCTCCTGAGCCGTCTTAAGACGATCTGCTTCTGTATTTGCATTCATTCCTTCGATGTCCTGATTGGGTAAATTGGGTGTCATATCCGAATTGTCGAACTCGATAGTTTTACTCTTTATTAGGTTGATATTCATCTTGTCATAATCGAAGCAATACGCCTGATTAACCCATTCCTGCCCGGTTATCTTATCCCTGAATTTTTTTCCTTTAATCTTACCCTGGTAATATTTCGTTTTTTCAAGATAGAATTGAATGGTTTTTTCACCAAGCGCTACCATATTACTCCTCCGTGAATATTCGGCATACATAGGAAATAATCCGTCCCAGCGTAGAAACAGGCACATCATGCCTTTTCCATACTTAGTTATATCTTCACTGCCAATAAAGCGGATCTCGCTCACATCGTGCAGAATATAATTTCGTCCCTCTTTAATCCGGTCCTGTTCCAGAAGTGTGGCGAAGATACTCCAGAAGTTTTTTAGGTCATCGCTGCTCTCGATAAATTTCTGTTGTTCGGTAATTACCTTAATACCAAATTTCAAAACAGTCTCAAAAGTGAACGGGAATACAAACTTATCCTTCAGAATATAGAAGCTGGTTAGTATTGTTGTGAGATTTTTCTGAAGTCTCACCGAAACATCATGGCACGCTTCAGACACCATTTTTTGTACTATGTTGTTATTTTCTGCAAATTTCTCAATTACCAGGTCCCGATATTTCAAAAAATCATCGGTGAGGTGAGTAAATCCATTCTCCTCCATATCCTTTAATTCTTTATACCTGTCAACTTCCTCGTTTGTATAGTCGTTTTTATAGGCAGTAAGGCAGATGCAGCGCTCCAGCAATGCAACATCAAGTGTTGGAAGATCCTGACCGCAAACTATGGCCATTTGGTTAATGGGGATATGCTCTGTCTTTGTTCCCTGTTGGGCAAAGTTACCCTGAATCTTTCCTTGCCTATTGTAGATCGATTTCAGAAATTCAATGAACTTCATATCAATCGAATTTTTGTATTCATCAATCAGACAGAAAGCATTATGAAACGATTTCAATGTTTGTGAAAGTCCATAGATCGTTACCTTGGATAAGTTATTGATTGGCTGTTTTTCTCCAAAGAATGCCAATAATGAGTCCGCTTGCTGGGTTTTCCCTGTTCCCTTGGGACCAAAGAAATTAATCAACGGCAATTCGCCATGCACCAGTTTAAATATGGCATCAGAATAAAAGCAGGTTACCAGGGTGCAGATGCCTAACATGGCGTTATCTCCAAATACACTCACGTAACGGCTGCTCCAATCTGCGAAAGTAACATCACAGGTTTTATGCAGAAATTTCTTTTCATTCAGATAGGCTGTTTTATCACCGGCATAGAGATTCGAGAAAGGTTTAATCAGGTAATTCTTTTCCGCAAATGTTATCAATCCGTTACTGTCTGTTTTGGTGAATTTCCCGTCCAGTGTTGTCAGACCGTCGGCCCAAGCCCAGAACCCTTCACTCTGCCATCCTAATTGCTCAATTTCGTTCGAATAGGTTGTATTGGAGTATAGCCGCTCCTTAATATTGTCAAGTTCAACCTGGGTACCTTTGAATACAAAATTTCCTTTTTCTTCAATCGCGCATTTAAACCGCCTGACATCATTCAAATCTTTGGTATCCAGCGAGAGATTAACCTTGAAGCCAAACTCATTTATCATCTCGAATAGTTTGAAATGCCCTGTTGATGTATTGGAGTGAATGATCGGCACAATCACGAAATTAGAAACTTTCGCAATTTGCCCTGTTTTCGAAATATGATGGATCGAATTCTTTTCAAAATAATGCTGGTATCGGTTAAGGTCATTGAATTGCTCCTTATTTAAGTTCATCGGATTGTCACCGGTAATTTCAAGCGGTTCATTATCCGGCTCAAAGGCTTTCGCGTTCTTTTTCAGAAAAGTTCCAAGTATCTTTTTGAAATCGCCGACATTCAGCTTTACACCCTTGTTTTTGAAAGCTGCCTGTGCATTATTAATCTTGATCATGCGCGAACTTTCAGGGAGGAATGAAAGTAATTCTGCAATATGCTCTATAGCAGAACTAGTGAACAAATCATCTGCTGGTGACAACTCTCTAGTTACACTGCTCAGGTACCAGTCTGTAAAATTGATGTATGA
>Ga0209430_1000376_pt1 | contig 47990 bp, 64 predicted proteins | sample BarGraIncub1133A_FD_184504 | JGI IMG/M metagenome (GOLD analysis project Ga0209430, IMG submission 184504) | Arctic peat soil microbial communities from Barrow, Alaska - Barrow Graham LP Incubations 11-33A (SPAdes) (version 2) | ecosystem: Environmental > Terrestrial > Soil > Wetlands > Peat... | reverse complement strand
GGAGCCATTTCCCAATAGAAAAAACCGAAAAAGAAAGATCCTATCGTAAATCGTTATCAATTCTTCGGGAAAATTATTCGCCTTAGACAAAAAAATCAAAAAAAACTGACTTTACAGACAGACTCTAAGTAGTGTCGCCTGTATTTGGTCTCGCAGCTGCAATTGAGTCGATCCTGTGCTGTAGGTCAGAGGGCGCATTAATTGAATAATTATCCAACTTCTCGCACCCAACTAAGCCAACTGCTGCTAAAAATGCTGCAAAAACTGCTACGCCCAAAGCGCACTTCATTAGTTTAGTTTTTTTCATAAATTTAAGTTTGATTGAATTCATTTTTTATTATAATTACATCTTAGTCGTTAGTCTTGTAACCAACACTCTGATTTAGTTTCTTGATATGGGCAGTTGTCCTGTTTTCAACATCATCTGACAGTTCGTTTGTACTGCCTTTCCCCATTTGCATGGATGAGATGATGTAGTTGCTTGTTCCATACATTTGCGATGGTTCGATCTGCGGCATTCAAATATGCCAAATCAACAGTTTTTTATTCCCGGCGGTCCCTTTTTGGAATCGTCGCCGATCTGCGGATCAATGTCTATTTTTATTGTGAATTTTTGTACTACAAGCGGACTTGCTTGCAGCCGAAATGTTGCATCTGCGAAAGCATAAAGGATATGCGAAACAACGTCTTTTAGTTTCATCATAAGTTTGGTTTGTGTCGTTTAATTAAGTCTAGTAAAAGTAAATTAAGGAAGATTGCCCAATGAGGACGAAAGGATATTTGAAGTGGACAAAACAGGAATTCATTTTATCCTTCACAACAAACAAATAACAAACAACTGTATATCAATTGTTTATTTTTTGGATTTGAATTCTGAAGGACTCATTCCATAGAATTTTCGGAAGATGCGGCTAAAGTATTTCGGGTCATTAAAGCCAACATTGAAAGCGATATCAGCTATCGGCAACTTGTTTTCCTGAATCAATTCAACTGCTTTTTTCAGCTTAAACGAGTTGATAAAGTCGGTAATGTTTAGATCGGTGATTGCTCTGATTTTTTTGTACAGCAAACTTCGGCTCACAAACATTTCCGACGCAAACTGATTGGCCGAAAATTCGGGCTCGAGGTAATTCTTCTCCAAAATTCGATAGGCTTTAGCCAAAAATTCCTCATCAACCGAGTTCGAAGTCAGTTCAGACGGTTCAACTGTTTCACCCTGGCTAAACATACGCTTCAATTTTCGTCGCGACTCAATCAAGTTGTTCATCTTCGCCTCAAGGATTTGCAGGTTAAATGGCTTCGGGATATAATCATCAGCTCCGGTTTCCAGACCTTCAATCCAATGTTCAATCATGGCTTTGGCGGTAAGCAATATTACCGGAATATGGCTGGTGTGAATTTCCTTTTTCAGCCGGCTACAGAGTTCAAGCCCATCCATCACAGGCATCATCACATCGCTGATAATCAAATCGGGCGTGAATTTTTTGGCCATTTCCAATCCTTCTTTACCGTTTTCGGCACCCAGCAAACGAAAGTCATTTTTCATCGATTGAATCAGGAAAGTACGTAAATCATAATTGTCCTCAACAATCAGGATCAACGGTTTCGATTTATCGGCTTTCCCTTCCGGTTCATCGGTTCCTGAATTGGCAAGCATCAATTCTTCGGTAATCACATCTACTTTCGACTGCAGGTTTACCGATTGGACACTTCCTGTTGGATCGAGTTCTTCATCGGCAAAATCATTGGCACGGAAGGGCAACAATACACGGAAAGTACTGCCTTTCCCTAATTTACTTTCTACTGAAATTTCACCGTGCAGAGCCTGAACCAGTTCCTGTGTGAGCGCCAATCCGACACCTGATCCCTTTTGACGGTCATCATACGTGCTATCGGCTTGATAAAAACGATCGAATATATAAGGCAAATGCTCTGGAGAAATCCCTTTTCCGGAGTCGGCAACTTCAACCCTGACAACCGGAAACGAAAGGCCGGTCTTGATTTCATTGGGTTCGATGAAGTCAATTTTCATCGAAATCCGTCCTTCTTCAGGAGTAAACTTAAACGCGTTTGAAAGCAGGTTGTAAAATATATTTTCAATCTTATCCGGGTCGAACCAGGTTGGCAGAGGGGTGCTTCCTGATAAAAATGTATATTGAATTTTGTTATGCTCCGATAAATCAATAAATGAATCAAAAATATCTTTCATGAATTCGATCATATCACCCTGTACAACACGAAGTTCCATTTTTCCGGTTTCGATTTTCCTGAAATACATCAACTGGTTAATGAGGTGCAGCAAACGTTGGGCATTCCGATTGATCAACTTCAGTGTTTGAAGGTTTTGCTTATCGTTTTTTAGACTTTCCATCAACGATTCCAGCGGATCGAGAATTAATGTCAGCGGTGTGCGAAATTCGTGTGAAATATTGGTAAAAAAACGCAGTCTCAGTTGGTTAATCAGGCTCACTTTTTTATTCAGTTCAATCACTTCATCGCGCTGTGCAACAATCAACTGGTTTTGTTTCTCGAGTTCAATTTTCTGTCCTTCAATGAGTTCCCCTCGTTCGGCTAACACATTGTTCGATTGTAACAAAATACTTGACTGTTCCTGAAGTTTTTCTTTCTGCTCTTCGATTTGGAGGGTTCGTTCGCGTACCTGGATTTCCAATTTTCGTTTCTGCTCATGCAAATATTGCGTCCGGTAACGAATATAGCCCATCACCGAAAGTGTCAGCGCCAGAATTGCCAGTAACCTAAACCAGGCAGTTTGCCAGTAAGGCGGATCGATGATGATACGCAAAACGGTAGGTTCGGCCGACCACAAACCATCGCTATTGGCCGCCTTTACTAAAAACCGGTACTCTCCTCCCGACAAATTTGTGTAAGTTGCAAAACGACGTGACGCAGTAACAGTAACCCAATTTTGATCAACGCCTTCCATTTTGTAAGCGTAAATAACTTTATCAGGCAAAAAATAATCGAGTGCTGAAAACTCAATTGAAAAAATGTTGTCTTTGTATGAAAGCTCGATGGTCTGGGTTTCGGCAACTGATTGATTCAGCAGGATATTACCATGCAATTTCTCTCCTATTTTCACCGATTGGTTGAAAACCTGAAAATCTGTAAAAACCACTTTTGGCAAGCGCGGATAATAATCGATTTGCTCCGGACTGAAATAATTGAGACCGTTTACTCCACCAAAATACAAGTTTCCACGATTATCAGAACTTGAAGAAGTCCAGTAAAACTGATCATTCAGCAACCCATCTTTGGTGTAAAAATTCTGGAAGGAAACTTTTTCAGGATTAAATTTCGACAAGCCATTGTCGGTACTGATCCAAATGTTCCCGCTGTGGTCTTCTTCCATCGCATAAACCACGTCGTTGCATAACCCATTGTTTTTTGAATAAGAAATAAACTGAATTTTCCCATTGGAGTCAGGTACTGCTTTGCAAAAGCCATTTCCATAAGTTCCAACCCAGATATTTCCCAGGTGATCTTCTAAAAGCGAAATGACATAATTGCCGGGAAGTGAAAGTGAATCACCAGGAATATTGGCAAAGAACCGATAATCTTCGGATGTCAGTTTTTCGGGAGTTGGAACCACCAAACTTGCCGGAATTCGGAAAAGTCCTTTACGCGAGCCTATCCAGTAATAATCTTTCCTGTCTTTCAAAATGCAACCAACCGCCATATTCTCAACACTTTTATCGAATTTCTCCTGAAAGTGAAAAAACGATCCGCTTTTTGGGTCAAATAAATCGAGGCCACCAAAGGTGCCAACCAAAAAAAATCCCCTGTCATCAGGAACAATTCCAGAGACAAAATTACTTACCAAACTTTGGGGATTGCCAAATTGGTTCCGATAGTTTTGAAATGTCTTGCTCTTTGCTGAAACTAAACGGCCAAGTCCGTCGCCCCAGGAAGAAACCCAAAGTTGCTTATCCGAATCGAGGCAAATTGAAGAAATAAAATTACTACAGATGCCATCGGGCTTTTGCGCCGACTGGATAAAATGATCGATTTTGCCAGTAGTTTGATCAACACGGTTCAATCCACCACCAGCCGTTCCAACCCACAAAATATTCCCGTCGTTTAGAATTGAATTGATTGTGTTGTTGCTTAAACTGTTCTGGTCATCCGGATGATTGCGCAACGAATAAAAAGGCTTCTGGAATGTGCTGTATTTGTTCACACCTCCTTTTTCAGTTCCAATCCAGACATCACCGTCATGGTCGGTAAATAACGAGTTTACAAACTCATTGTTCAGGGTTCCATTTTCGTCCAGGCGTCCGTCAATTCCTGAAATAGTCGCTGTTTCAGGATCGAAAAAATTTAGTCCGCCCAGCGTTCCTATTAACATTGTTCCTGACGTTTCTTCAGCAATGGCCATAACCGTTGCATTCATTAAGCTATTTCTGTTGTTGGGCTGGTGTGTATATGAAGTTAGTTGCCTGGTGGATTGCCGATACCAGAAAAAACCGATGTCGGTACCAAACCACCAATCGCCACTGGCCGATTCATAAATACAAAGAATGTTTGCTGAATTTAAGATGCCCGAAATAGCACCTTCAAGTTCCAGATTATGCAATTCCCCGTTAATCACTTCGAAAGGACCAACACCTGTTCCAATAAGTACCCGGCCATTTTTTAATACGCAAACTGCCTTAACATCAGCGTTGAGAAGTGTTTTTGTGTTAATTTCGATGCAATCGAATTGCTGTTTGCTCCCCGGTTTAGGTGATACATGAAATATCTTTCCCTTTTCGGCAGCAACCCAAATTCCACCATCTTTATCGCAATCGAGGCTGGTTACTGCAATCTTTCCCAATTTCGCCTGCAAACTATCAGGCATAAAGAATTGTTCTGTTTCCAGATTGTAAATGACGACTCCATGGGCAGTTCCGACCCAAAGGTTTTTGGACTTATCTTCACAAATAGCATGGACAAAATTATCGGGAATATTTTTTTGCGAATCGCTTTTCTGGAATATCTTAAATGAATAGCCATCATAACGGCAAAGTCCGTTCCATGTGCCAAACCACATAAAGCGCTGACTATCAAGAAAAATGCAATCGATGGTATTTTGTGGTAACCCATCGGCTGTTGTCAGGTATTGAAAACGCAGATTAGAAGGATTGATTGATTGACAAATTGAGCCAAAACCAATTTCTAACAGCATAAATAGTATGATGACTATACGCTTTCCCATTTTCTTTCACAAGTTCGCTCAAATATAAGAATCTAAACAATCAAATGGAAAAGGTACAAATAAAAGTAATAAATACTTTTTTCTAACGGAAATTATAAAAAAGCCCCACCGGAAAATCCGACAGGGCTTTTATATTTACAATTTACTGATTTACAATTTTGTTCTTCCGTCTCCGAGCTTCCGGTCTTCCGACTTCAGTCTCCGGACTTCCGACTTTTTACTTTTTATTTTACTTCTTCAAAATCAACATCGGTTACTTCACCGTCCTGTTTGCTGCCGCCAGCATTGGCCTGAGGCTCGCCCTGAGGTTGTTCAGCGCCTCCGTTGGCCTGTGCCTGTGCGTTGTACATTTCCTGCGATGCAGCCTGGAATACGGCATTCAATTCTGCAGTTGCAGCATCAATCGCCGGTATATCCTGTGATGCATGAGCAGTTTTCAGTTTACCCAAAGCTTCTTCAATCGGACCTTTTTTGTCAGCTGGCAATTTGTCACCAAATTCCTTTAGCTGTTTTTCAGTTGTGAAAATCAGACTATCGGCCAGGTTCAGCTTGTCAACTTTTTCGCGTGCAGCCTTGTCAGATGCTTCGTTGGCAGCAGCTTCGTCGCGCATACGTTTTATTTCGGCATCGGTCAATCCCGAAGAAGCTTCGATACGGATCGACTGAGATTTACCTGTTCCTTTATCTTTGGCCGTTACGTGTAAAATACCGTTGGCATCAATGTCGAACATCACTTCAATTTGTGGAACACCGCGTTGTGCTGGTGGAAGTCCATCGAGGTGAAATTTACCAATCGTTTTGTTACTATTTGCCATTGGACGTTCGCCTTGCAGCACATGGATTTCAACCGATGGTTGATTATCTGAAGCTGTTGTAAATGTTTCTGTCTTCTTTGTTGGAATGGTCGTGTTTGATTCGATCAACCGTGTCATTACACCACCCATGGTTTCGATACCCAATGAAAGTGGAGTTACGTCGAGTAACAATACGTCTTTTACTTCACCGGTTAATACACCACCCTGAATTGCTGCTCCAATAGCTACAACTTCGTCAGGATTTACACCTTTTGAAGGAGCTTTTCCGAATAATTGTTGTACTTTTTCCTGAACTGCAGGAATACGTGTTGAACCACCCACCAAGATAACTTCATCAATGTCGCTTGCTTGTAAACCGGCATTCTTAAGCGCTTTGCGGCAAGGTTCCATAGTTGACTGAATCAGTTTGTCGCACAGTTGTTCGAATTTGGCACGGGTCAGGGTTTTCACCAAATGTTTTGGAATTCCGTTAACCGGCATAATGTATGGCAGGTTGATTTCAGTCTGGGTTGAACTTGACAACTCGATTTTAGCTTTTTCAGCAGCTTCTTTCAAACGCTGTAAAGCCATTGGATCCTGACGCAGGTCGATTCCTTCGTCATTCTTAAATTCAGCAGCCAGCCAGTTGATAATCTCCTGATCGAAATCGTCTCCACCAAGGTGAGTATCACCATCGGTTGATTTTACTTCGAATACGCCTTCACCCAATTCAAGGATTGAAATATCGAAAGTACCGCCACCAAGGTCGAATACGGCGATTTTCATTTCGCGGTGCATTTTATCCAAACCGTAAGCCAAAGCTGCAGCCGTCGGTTCGTTGATGATCCGGCGGACATTCAAACCTGCAATTTCGCCGGCTTCTTTGGTTGCCTGACGCTGTGAATCGTTGAAATACGCGGGAACAGTAATAACTGCATCAGTAACTTCCTGACCAAGGTAATCTTCAGCAGTTTTCTTCATTTTCTGAAGAATCATGGCCGAAATTTCCTGAGGTGAATACTTGCGGTCGTCAATAACTACACGAGGTGTATTATTGTCGCCCAGAACAACGGTATAAGCAACACGTTTTATTTCTTTGGTCAGATTTGAAAAGCTTTCGCCCATCAAACGTTTGATCGAATAAACGGTTTTTGACGGATTGGTAATGGCCTGACGTTTTGCCGGATCACCTACTTTTCGTTCACCGTTTTCAACAAAACCAACGATTGATGGTGTTGTACGTTTGCCTTCGCTGTTTGGAATAACAACTGGCTCGTTACCTTCCATAACAGATACGCACGAATTGGTGGTACCTAAGTCAATTCCAATAATTTTTCCCATTTTGATGATATTTTTTATAAGATTGTTTTCAAAATAAATTTGCTCGGGCTTGAAATATCAATCACTATGCCATTCAGGAGGAAAACCGAAAGTAGGCAATATTGACACCTGAATCGTCTGACACAGGGTTATCCTGACATTTTGCGTGACAAAACGACAGCGGAAAGTGAAGAGTTGATAGTCATTCATTGCCATTGATAGTCATTCAATAGTTGTCGATTATCAGTTATCAGTTGATCGCTGGTGATACTTGTGCCTCGCTTGAGGTCAATAAATCTTCAATTACCGAATTTTCAAATTTCCGAATTATCGAATCCTTTTAATCATTACCTTCATACCATTTTAAACTTAACCAATGAAACACAAACCTACGCAGGTGGTTCCACGCGAACGCCTTTTATCACTCGATGCTTTACGCGGATTCGATATGTTCTGGATTACCGGAGGAGGTTTTCTTGTGACTGTTCTGGCTAAAAATTCAGATGCAGGCTGGCTTAAGACGATTGCTGAACAGATGGAACATGTTCCATGGAGTGGCTTCCATTTTTTTGACCTGATTTTTCCTCTGTTCATGTTTATCAGCGGTGTAGCCATTCCCTTTGCCCTGGGGTCGAAACTGGAAAGGAAAGTTCCCAAAGCTGAACTGGCAAAAAAAGCGTTTAAACGTGCCATGATCCTGGTTCTGCTGGGTCTGGTTTACAACGGAGTATTCAGCAATGGGTTTGAAAACCCGCGCTTTGCAAGTGTCTTGGCTCAAATCGGACTGGCCTACTTTTTTGCATCCATGATTGTTATTTATACCAAATCGTTCAGGAACAGCCTGTATTGGCTGGCAGGAATTTTAATTGGAATCGGTATCATTCAGCTTTTGATTCCGGTCCCAGGCATTGGTGCCGGAGTTCTTACTTCTGAAGGTTGTATCAATGGTTATATTGACCGAATGTTTTTACCGGGAAGATTGTATGGAGGGTCATTTGATCCGGAAGGAATTTTGTGCATAGTTTCAGCCGTTTCTGTCACACTGATGGGCACAATCGCAGGGCATTTCCTCCGCGACAAAAAAACAAAAGACCAACAAAAAATCAAAACTCTTTTGATGATTGGTGCTTCTTCAATCGTACTTGCTTTGCTTTTAAGCACATTTTATCCGATAATTAAAGCTTGCTGGACAAGCTCTTTCAATATACTGACCAGTGGAATTGGATTCCTGCTGATGGCTTGCTTTTACTGGATTATTGATGTAAAAGGCTGGAAGAAATGGTCATTCTTCTTTCGGGTGATTGGTATGAATTCGATCTTCATATACATGTTAACCGACATCGCTAATCCCGGAAACATTGCCAAATACTTGTTCGGATGGACAGTTCTTTGGGGTAATTTTGGCCAGATAGTCAGTATCATCGGAAGCATTATGCTGGTATGGTCGTTATTATATTATATGTACAAGAAAAATATATTCTTGAAAGTTTAACAACAGAGAAGCCGGTTCGATTGAGCCGGCTTCTTTGCTTTATCTAACAGTTTACCCCCGCTTTTTAACACTCAACGGACGTTCGCGAGCAATTGACGGAAAGAAAGCCAATTATTCAATGTATAAATTCTTACTTTTGTTGCCGAATTGAATACTAATTAATATGTCAGTCCACAAAGAAATTAAGAGGGTTACCACCCATGTGCTTTCGGAAATGAAACTGAAAGGCGAAAAAATAGCCATGCTCACATCTTACGATTTCAGTATGGCCAAGCTCGTCGATGAGGCCGGAATCGACATTATTCTGGTAGGCGACTCTGCTTCCAACGTGATGGCTGGTAACGAAACAACGTTACCTATTACGCTCGATCAGATGATTTATCACGGCAAATCGGTGGTAAAAGCAGTGACCCGTGCATTGGTAGTAGTCGATATGCCTTTCGGAAGCTATCAGGGAAACCCATTGGAAGCGCTGAATTCGGCCATCAAAATCATGAAAGTGACCCATGCCGACGCAGTGAAAGTGGAAGGTGGAAAAGAAATCATCGAATCGGTTGAACGCATTTTGTCGGCAGGTATCCCGGTGATGGGACATCTTGGACTGATGCCTCAATCAATCAACAAATACGGAACCTACACCGTTCGGGCAAAGGAAGAAGTGGAGGCCCAGAAGCTGATTGAAGATGCCAAACTATTGGAAAAGGCCGGATGTTTTGCCCTCGTGCTCGAAAAAATTCCGGCGGAATTGGGAAGCAAGGTCGCCAAAGCATTGAAAATACCAGTCATAGGCATTGGCGCTGGTGGTGGAGTCGATGGACAGGTACTTGTAATTCACGATATGTTGGGAATGAGCCAAACCTTCTCTCCTCGTTTTCTCAGAAGGTATCTTAATCTGGCTGAAGAAATAAAAGGTGCCGTGAACAACTATGTTCAGGATGTGAAATCAAGCGACTTCCCCAACGAAAGGGAACAATACTAAAAAAATAAAATGGAAGTAATTTACGAAGACAATCATATCATTGCCGTCAACAAAGCATGTGGCGAGATCGTTCAGGGCGACAAAACCGGTGATCCTACTTTAATCGAAATGGTGAAGGAATATATTAAGGTGAAATATAAAAAACCAGGTGATGTTTATCTTGGATCGCCTCACCGTTTGGATCGCCCGTCAAGTGGCGTGATCCTTTTTGCCAGAACCAGCAAAGCCCTTACCCGCCTGAATGAAATGTTTCAGGATAAGGAAGCCATGAAAAAAACATACTGGGCAGTGGTTGATGCTCTTCCTGAACTTGAAGAAGGAACATTGCACCATTGGCTGGTGAAGGATGAAGAAAAAAACAAATCACATGCACACAACAAGGAACGCCATGGTTCGAAAGAAGGAATTCTGCACTACCGCCATGTTGCTACCCTAAACCATTATCATTTGCTCGAAATTGATCTGAAAACCGGACGTCACCATCAGATTCGGGCCCAATTGAACCGTATAGGATTGCACATCAAAGGCGACCTGAAATATGGCGCTGCACGAAGTAACGAAAATGCTGGTATCCATTTACATGCACGTAAAATCGAATTCATTCATCCGGTGACCAAGGTGCCAATAAAAATAGTTGCTGCTCCGCCAAAAAAAGATCCGATCTGGAACGACCTGGTTCAAATTGATTACCTGAAAGATTGACCTCTAATATTTGAATTTCTGTAGGAAATGTCCCATCCGGTCGCGTTTGGTCTTCAAATAAAACTGATTGTATTCGTTGGGTTCGATCTCAATATTTACAGTCGAAACTATTTCAAGGTTGTAAGCTTCGAGCCCAACACGTTTAATCGGGTTATTGGTAATCAGTCGCATTTTGGTAACACCAAGGCTGCGTAAAATCTGAGCTCCAACTCCATAATCGCGCTCGTCGGCATCAAATCCCAGATGAATATTGGCATCATAAGTATCAAAACCCTGATCCTGAAGTTTATACGCTGCAATTTTATTCATTAAACCTATTCCACGGCCTTCCTGCTGCATGTAAACCAGAACGCCTTTACCTTCCTTCTCTATCAACTCCATTGATTGTTCGAGCTGATCGCCACAATCACAACGTTTCGAACCAAAAATATCGCCAGTCATGCACGATGAATGTACTCTAACCAGAATAGGTTCGTCAACTGACCATTCGCCTTTGATCAAAGCAACATGCTCAATCCCATTTGAAAGCTGTTTAAACGGAATAATCCTAAAATTTCCGTGTTGGGTAGGCAAAAAAACTTCGTCACCACGCTCAATCAGGCTTTCATTCTTCAAACGGAAAGTGATCAGATCTTTGATGGAAACAATTTTCAGATTAAACTTTTGGGCAAGCACCATTAATTCAGGTAATCGCGCCATGGTTCCGTCTTCGTTCATAATTTCAATCAATACTCCCGATGGATCTAGTCCTGCCAACCGCGATAAATCAACAGCAGCTTCGGTATGACCAGCCCGACGAAGCACTCCCCTACTTCTGGCCCGAAGTGGAAAAATATGTCCCGGACGACCAAGTTCTTCAGGTTTCAGATTCGGATTGGCAAGAGCATTCAATGTTTTGGCCCGATCGCTTGCAGAAATACCTGTGGTACAACCGTATCCAAGCAAATCAACAGAAACTGTAAAAGGAGTTTCGTGCGAAGAAGTATTATTACCGACCATCATTTCAAGTTCAAGTTCGGTGCAACGTTCTTCAGTAATCGGAGCACACATCAGGCCACGACCAATGGTAGTCATAAAGTTAACCATTTCAGGAGTTACCTTTTCGGCAGCAGCAATAAAATCGCCCTCATTCTCACGATCTTCATCATCCACAACGATGACCATTTCTCCTAGTCTAATAGCTTCAACAGCTTCAGAAATTGTGTTCAGTTTTATTTCGCTCATCAGTATAAAATGATTTTCAATTGTCGCCGCAAAACTAACGAAAAATATCGACTAGAATGTAAAAAAACGTCTTTACGCCCTCTTTGATTTTTCCCAGTTAACCGATTGCTTTCCTTTCAGGAAACGAATCCAGCCCAAAACTGAGGCATAGTTTATGGAAGTAAAATAATATGGTACGAACAATAATTTAAACCGTATTTTATGGCGTTCAAATGCCCAGCCGACTAAAGCCAGAATGTACATAAATGATTGAAAAAAAAAGAAAATTGAATAGAAGGAAGTAATTTTTCCAGCCGGTTCATTCAGAAATAGAATAAGATTAACAGGGAACAAGAAAAACAATGCGAGTGAAACGATAGTCCAACGCAGCACTTTATGCGATATATACTGTATGGAAAGCCACCCAAAGCGGAAAGGATTAAGTAATTCTTTCAAACGGCCAATGGTTTGCAAACCGCCAGCAGCAATCCGCACCTTTCGTTTCAATTCCTCCGTAACATTTACCGAAGCAGTTTCAATAGCATAGGCATCCGGTGAATAAGCAATGCGATATCCTTTTTCTGCTATTCTAAGCGATATAATAAAATCGTCCAGAATAGTATCATTCTCTACCTCAGCAAAAAGAGAAGTACGGATAGCAAAAAGTTCTCCGGCTGCCCCAACTACTGAATTCAACTCACTGTCCATTTGCTTGACCCAGGATTCAAATTTCCAATACATATTCTCTCCTGATCCGGCTGCGCCATCTGCCTTCTGCGAAACAACCCGTTTTTCTCCGGCAATACATCCAACTTTTGGATCATTGAAGGTTTTTACCAATATCTGAATGGCCTCCTGGCAAAGCGTAGTATTGCTATCCGAAAAAATGACAATGGGGGCATCAACAAAACGCATCCCCCTGTTCATAGCATGAATCTTTCCGTTGCGCTCTGCAAGGTGGTAAACCTCCATTTGAGGATATTTTTTTAATAATTCAGGAGTTCCATCGTCCGATCCATCAGTAATCCAGAGGTATTGAATCTTATTGGATGGATAGTTAAGTTCAAGCAGATTCTTTACCTTAATATCAACGTAGTTACTTTCATTGTAGGCTGCCACAAACATGCACACTCGGGGCAGGTCATTGGTTTTAAAATCAGTATCTGATTTTTTTCTGAAAAGAAGTCTTTTGAAAAGGAGAAGAATAAATAGCAAAATTGCATACCCTGCAAAAGTATAAAATACGATAACGAACAATATCCAAAATAGACTTTCCAAGGTGATTAATGTTGTTTGTAAAAATCAATCAAAGCGCTGGCTTGGGATAGATTGTCAAATTTTTCCTGAATAAAACCGATGGCATTTTTCCCGATCTCATCAAACATAGCACGGTTGTTGATCAGGCGGTTGATCGATTGGATAAACTGATCAGCATCATTTGCAATCATGATGTTATGATCGTTTTCCGTAGGAATCCCCTCGGTACCAATATCAGTAGTAACAATCGGTTTCCCAAGTGCCATACCCTCAATAATCTTAATCCGCATACCACTTCCTGAGAAAAGCGGAACCACCATTATTGCCTTCGAATTTATAAATGCATACGCATCGTTGATCTCGCCAAGGTAAACTACTCCGTCAAGTTTGAAACGGCGTTCGAGCCATTCCGGCGCATTTCTTCCTGCCAGATAAAACTTCAGTTCGGGATTTTCACCATGGATACGAGGCCAGCATTGATCAAAAAACCAAATCAACCCTTCCTGATTGGGTGCCCAGTCAAGAGCTCCGATATGAAACAGTGATGGGAATTCAAGCTTCTTAGCGGTTGGTACCAGTGATGCAAAATCAATTCCGGTTTGGGAAGTATGGCGTGGCTTAACATTTCCGAGCGAATCAAGGATTTTCCCGTCGCGATCGGTAATTGGTATAAGCAAATCGTATGAATTAAGGTAACTTATTTCGAAACGTTTGATCCGTCGGGAAAGGTTGTGCAGGTATTTGGAGCGCCACCCAGCTGACAATTTGGCTGTTCGGTCCCATATTTCATATTCAATGTTGTGTGCACGGTAAACAATCAGGGCATCAGAACATTTACGAATATAAGGAATGTATGGACAGAGATACAATCCTTCGAGCTGTATAATGTCGAAGGTCCTCACAGATAAAAGCTGGATCAACTGTTGAGTGAATTCTTCGGAAATAAACCGTTGCGCATTGTATGGAATGTCAGAAAATAGCAAGTTGATTGCTGCTTCTAACCAGTTGATGGATGCAGGAACTTCGACAAGGTGAAAATCAGCCTGATTCCGAATATTGGAAGGCATATCTTTTAGGTTGACATGGTGTTTGGTGGTATTCATGCTCAATACAGTCACTTCATGTCCCAGCATTGAAAATCCCTTTGTCATATTCAGACAGGCAATTGCACCACCATCATTCGGCGGCCATGGCACTTTATTCATCAACTGAAGTATTCGCATCAGATTAAATTTCAGGTTTTTGACGCTTAAAGAATTTTAAATTCATCAGCTTCTTAAAGAATATTTGATAACTCTCCAAACTCATTATTCCGGAATCTGTCGCTGCCTTATAGGTCAGCCATATTCCAAGAGGTAGAAAAACCAACGATGAAAACCACATTCCACTTATCATTGACCATGCATCTTCACGTGCAAATTTCTCTCCTATGATCATCAGTATGTAATAGGCAATAAACATTAGGATCGAAACAACTACCGGCATACCGAGTCCTCCTTTACGTATTATCGCGCCCAATGGAGCACCTATAAAAAAGAAAATCAAACAAGCTATTGAGAGTGTAAATTTGCGGTGCCAATCCATGGGGAAGTTGTTCACCCACTTTTTTCGGTTATATATTTCGTCCATTTGTTGTGTGATTAACTGGGAGTTACTGCGGGCACTCCCGATGGCTTTCTGGTACAATTCTTCTTTTTCGAAGGTGCTTAACGAAAGAAATACTTTATTTATATCAACAATAGTATCTGGTTTAATTTTCGGATCTTTCCTTAAAGAATCATAAGGCATGGCCAACCATGCTATTTGCCTGTTAATATCACTTTGATAGTTCAAAGAAGTTATAAAATGCCAGATTCGCAATTTATACTCACGAAAAGCGGAATCGCCATACGATTTCAACTGACTAACATTCAGCATTTTGGATGTTCCTTTATATAAATTATCGTCGCTTCGTTTAAAATCAAAACCAAGCATACTGATGTTGATAATCTCCTTCTTAAACGACTCATGCCTGAAAGGAAATCGTCTTGCTGAACCTGTATTATTCTCTTTTTCTTCGGTATAGCTTTGTCCACTGAAAAGGGTCACTGACATGAATAGTTTGTCCTCAGTAATTTCCATCTTCCCTGAATCGGCCAATGTCACATTCGCATTTCCATTACTTTTGGTATGGTCGTATATCATTAAACCGTACATCATATTGTTGTCGCGTCCCTTTCGTTCTACTTTGATACTATAGTTGTCTATATCGTTCGAAAAAACACCTTCCTTAATTATCATTTCAGGTTTTTGTCTTTTTATACTTGTCAGGAGTGAATAAAATTTCAGGTTCGTCTTAGGAAGGATACTGTTGGAGAAGTAAAATGCTATCATTGTTAAAAGAAGTGCAACCACAAACAAGGGTCTCATGATCCGAAACAGCGATATTCCCGAGGCTTTCATGGCTACCAGCTCGTAATTCTCCCCCAGATTACCAAAAGTCATAATAGAAGCCAGTAACATTGCTAGCGGAAATGCAAGTGGAACCAGTCCGAACGAAGCATATAACAGTAATTCCGAAACAATCTTCCATTCAAGACCTTTCCCAACCAAGTCATCAATGTATTTCCACAGGAATTGCATTAGCAGAATAAATACACAAATAAAAAAGGTCATAAAAAAAGGACCCAGAAAGCTTTTAATGATAAACCGGTGTAATCGCTTCATTCTTTACCTTACCAAATTAACGAATACAAAACTAAAGTATTTTGAAGAATTAAAAAGGGAAACAGTCAAGTGCAACAGAATTATTTAAATGAATATCCGGAAATGAAGAGATAAAAATCAGACATACCAGACAAAAATACAAGGCAGTTCAAATCATATCACGAACCTAGCAGTTGTTTCAGTTTTGTAATCTGAGTATTCCACAAATCGGTGGTGGATTCCAACTCATCTTTATCAGCAAAATCTGTAACTAAAAGCGAAACATCATTGGTAAGGTCATCCTGAGCAATAACAAACTCAAAATAGTTTTCTTCCTTATCCATATCTTCATCCAGCCACTCGTACCGAACCGTCTTATTTTCCTTGTGGTTCTTCTTTTCTGCAACCTGATCATTATCCTCCCATACAAATGTGAATAAATTTCCTTTGACACGAACGTCATCAGCAAACCATTCACAAAGGCCTGATGCAGTGCTTAGCCTGTTAAAAAGCACTTTTGGGGAACAATTGATAATGTATTCCAATTGTAATTTTGATTTCTCAGCCATAGATTATTTGATTTCGTGCAATATATGGAATTAAACACTAAAACACAAAGCATGAAAAAGATTCCTTGATAAAAAAAAGAAATTTTTCATCACTCAAATGTTCGTCAAGTAAATAAAGTACTATATTTGCAACCGCAAAAAAGGAATGATTTGTTTTCTTTTTTTCAACTGTTCATTACAAATAATGTCGAGGTATCTCAGCTGGTTAGAGCATCCCGATCAAATCGGGAAGGTCGGTAGTTTTGCACTTCGTAAAGTTCAATAATTATAATGGCGAGGTAGCTCAGCTGGTTAGAGCGCGCGATTCATAATCGCGAGGTCGGCGGATCATGCCCGCCTCTCGCTACCTGAAAATAAAGCAGTTAAGAAACATCTTAGCTGCTTTTTTCGTTTGATATATACCAGTTGCATACAAACATACATTCGATTAAGTCGGCACAATGCCGGGGTACTCCAGCAACAAAATCAGGAGTACCATGGGAAATTGTATATCCCTAAACCTTTCATCAAAAACGGAAGCGTTAAAACTTGAAATCGATTTAAAGAGTATGAAACGAACAAGTTTGCAGGAAACACAAACATGTTCGTTTCATAACAAATTCTCCCCCGACTACCAGTGACAAAACATGCCAATTTTAGATTTTGTATTTTCAAATTCTCAAATTCTCGCATCATTTCCATATAGGACAAATTCCTATCCCCACAGGTAAATACTTCTTATAATACAATTAGAATACCGCCTATTTTTCAAAAAGTATTTGAGTATTACGTTTGATTCTGTATCCCGACCCCAAACATTAAAACGGGCATTTACATGTTGTATGTAAAGAACAACGGGAAAGTACAAGGATTTAAAATTCCTGTAACAGAGTAGTTCATCATTTTTAACGACTAAAAATTCTAAGACATGAAAAATATAATAGGGGAAATTGCCAGGAAAGAATTGGCAGCGATATCGGAAAAGAAGATAAGCCGCAAAGAGGCACTCAAAAAAACTGCATTGATTGCAGTTTCATCCGCCACAATGATGATGTTGCTCAGTAGTCCGAACAAGGCACAGGCCGCCTCATCAGCACCTCCATCTGTTTGGTGATAAACAAAATACTCCTGAATCTAAAAAGCTCCGAAATCAATCAGATTTCGGAGCTTTTTGTTTTCCTGCGCCATGAACGGCGAATAACACGTCTGTGGAAGTCCGATAGAGAAACTATATTTTCCATTCAATAGCCAAAGACAAAGGTGTCCATAGGTACAACAACCAGACTTTCATAAAATTAAACATCAATCCAGGAAGTTACAATGTGAAACATATTATTCAAAATCAAATGGTTATAATCTGCAAAATAAATTCATCCAATTAATTTTTAATTAAAATTCAAAATTTCAAACAATATATTTGACATGTATTGGTTTTTGAGTTATATTTATACTCATTATACAACCCAACAGACTGAGCAAAACAATTTCTGTTCATCTATGTCGTTGCTTTCTGATCATTTTTTTTGCTTATCTGGCTTTTTTCTACTCAATCTTACTGTGACTGAGGAGGCGAAGCTGTGAAAATCGCACTTCATTTTAAGACTTAAACCACTCTATGTCAGATAATTTGATTCTATGTCGTTAGGTGTTGGTAATGATATAGAAAATCATTAGTGACCGATTAAAATATTTTCAACACGAAACAAAACGTTGATTTGATTGTGTCTTGAGATATAGCGCCATCTACGCGGCTTCAAATTTAGACGGTAACTTTTAGCTACCAAAATGCCGCTCCGATGGAGCTTTTTCATAAGCTGCGTTAGCAGCGACATTATGGTAGTCAACAAGTTAAAAAAAGACACAATAGCTCCATGGGAGCGACATTATTAGTTCTCACTTTAGTCGATCCCCTCTTTAAATGAAGCGAAGAGCCAAATAAAAACTTTACCCACACGATCAATTACAGAACCTTATTTTTACTCACACCACTGTTATAGAACCTATAATTTACCATAAAAACCACACCTAACAAACCAACTTTTTCATTTACCTCAAAAATAATGATTGAAAGTTTAATCACCTCAAAAACCCGCATCAAACTTCTACTCAAATTCTTTCTGAACAGTCAGACCAAAAGCTACCTGAGAAGTTTGGAAACTGAATTTGGAGAATCTACCAATTCAATAAGGGTAGAACTGAATCGATTGGAACATGCGGGGTTACTTGACACCAATACTGACGGAAATAAAAAAATGTTTTTCGCCAATACCAGGCATCCATTGTACAATGACATCAACAATATTCTGAAAAAATTTGTTGGGATCGACCAGATTATTGGCCAGGTTACCACTCAAATCGGAGATTTACAAGCCGCATTTCTTACAGGGGATTTTGCCATCGGCAAAGACTCAAAAATTATTGATCTTGCCCTGGTAGGTTATAAACTCGATCGGCCTTTTATCGACACGCTGGTCGAAAAGGCTGAAAAATTCATTAGCCGAAGAATTAAATACATTATATTGACTGAAGAAGAAATGGTTCAGTTTTACAACAATAAACCTGTATTGCTCATTTGGAAATCAGATAAATAACCAAACTTAAAAACAACCCTTAACAATAGTTATATGAACTCATCCTATAAAAAATTTCAATTCCATTTTATTTTGATTGGATTGGTATGTTTCTTTTTACTCGGATCAGCAGCCCTTCAGGCACAAACAGTAACACCGGTAATTATGGCTCAGATAAATGCCGAATTGCAAAAACGTGGCCTTACCGAAAGTGAGGTCCGTGTTCGTCTTCTTCAGAAAGGTATCGACTTGGAGAATGTTCCTCCCGCAGAACTTCCCAAATACCAGGAAAGGGTAACTGCTGTGCTCGACGAACTTGAAGCGGAGAAAAAGGCCGCGAAAAATACAGGCCCACAAATAATAATAAACAACCCACAAACGAATCCTTCGGCCGATAAGCCTACGGAACAAACAACCGGTAAGGTTACAACTGTTGCCCCGGTGACAACCATGAAGGAAGCTGCAGCTGAAGCTTCACAACGTGTAATTCAGGCTGCGGCAACATTGAAACAAGACAAAATAACCATATACGGTCATTCGCTCTTCACCGACAAATCTCTCGAGGTATTTCGTACTACCGATGGAGCTCAGGCACCCGAAACGTATGTTCTGGGCGATGGCGACGAAATCCGGATCACCATCTTCGGAGCTTCACAGACCGATATTCAGCAAAAAATTGCAACTGACGGCTCGATCCAGCCTACCGGAAGCGCCAAAATTTTTCTGAAAGGACTCAACCTTGCACAGGCCCGTGATGTTCTTCGTGAACGGTTATCATCCTCTTATACTTTCAGATCCGATCAGTTTGCATTGACAATCGCAACGGCCAGAACCGTTCTTGTAAATGTCTTTGGTGAGGCCAATGTCACTGGCGGATTCACCATTTCAGCGCTCAACTCTGCCTTTAATGCATTGTCAGCAGCAGGCGGCCCCACCGAAATCGGTTCGGTACGCGACATTCAGCTTATTCGTGGAAATACGCGGAAAAACATCGACCTGTATGCCTTTATGAACGATCCTGCCATTCAGTTTAAATTCGATCTTCAGAACAATGATATCATATTCGTACCTGTCATTAAACTATTGGTGTCAATTGAAGGCGCTGTCAAACGGCCGATGTCTTATGAAATGCTTCCCGAAGAAACTTTAACTGATCTGATCCATTATGCAGGAGGTGTTAACATGGATGTGTTTCCTGATTTTGTTCAAATCCAGCGATACGTAGATGGTGAACAAAGATTGATGGAATATAACCTCGCAGATATTCGTTCAGGAAAAACAAAAGTAGCCTTAATCAATGGTGACGTGGTTCGGATCAAAGCAATTGGAAAACCAATGGACCGGTATGTTGACATTGAAGGAAGCGTTTATTACCCCGGAAAATATGATCTTTCATCCAACCCTTCTCTTAAAAGCCTGCTTGAAAATGCCAAACCTACCTATCAGGCCAAAACAGATATTTTATTCATTGAACGTCTCCGGACTGATGAGACAGTTGAAGTACTGACTTTGCCCTTCCCTGGTCAAAGTGCTGACTCTGACTTTAAACTCCAGCCCCGTGATAAGGTAAAGATTATGGATCAGGCCGCATACCGCGATGTGGCGACAATTTCCGTAAACGGACATGTTCGTATTCCTTTCGAAAAAACATTCTCATTAACCGACCGCATCACTGTCAAACAGGCTATTGAACTGGCAGGCGGTTTAAAAAACAGCGTTTATCCTGTCGCCTATATTTTTCGGCGCAATCTTTTTAACCCGGTTGAGATAAAATACATCCGCATCGAGCTGAGTCAGGCAGACAACATCGAATTACAGGCAGGAGATCAGTTGAACATTTACGACAACACCACCTACACCAATGTAGGCGAAGTAAAGGTATTCGGAGCAGTTAAAAATCCACGCGGTTTTACTTACGACCCCAGCCTTAACGTCCGTGACGTATTAACCAATGCGGGTGGTTTTAATGTTGGTGCCGCCTTAAACAGGGTTGAAATCTTCCGGACGACCCTATCCCCTAAAGAAAAGGCAAGATTGGAAATGATTACTCTGGAAGTAGATTCAAGTTATCAAGTGGTTAGTCCTCAGAATTTCATTCTTCAGCCTTACGATCAGGTGGTGGTTCGTTTAACACCTGATTTCACCCTTGGACGTACCATCGAAATCAATGGACAGGTGGCTTACCCTGGTGTCTATGCTCTTAGTTCGAAACAAGTACATCTGAGTGAAATCATAAAAAGGGCGGGGGGATTACTGCCAAATGCCGATCCCATTGGAAGTGGCTTTTTCAGAACCTATCGAAATCGCGGTAACATCAGCATGAATGTACAGAAAGCCATGCAAAACTCCGGAAGCCTCAAATCTGACCCCATTTTGTTTGAAGGAGATGTAATCAACATCAACCGTCTTGAAAATACAGTCTCTATCCGCGGAATTGGAACCCGAATGGCACAATATTCAATTATTGATGACAGTACTGAAGTTAAAAATGTCATTTATCAGGGTTCTAAATCAGCCGGCTGGTATATCCGGAACTATGCAGGTGGTTTTCAACAAGAGGTTGACCGCAATAGTGTGACAGTGACTTATCCGAACAATGAGATGCAATCAACCAGGCATTTCCTTGGTGTATTCCGCAATTACCCCAATGCAAGACCAGGCTCAATGATCACCATGCAGATGAAACCACCAAAACCATTGGTGGCGGAACACAAAAAGACTGACTGGGATGCAATTTGGTCAAAAACGTTGGCTGCAACAACAACATCTCTCTCCATGTATTTCCTTATTAAACAGTTAATCCCGTAAATTGGGAAACAACTCTTACTTGGAAGCCGTTTAAATTTTCTCCGGAGGAGATGAATATCAATAGAAAAGGTTCATCACGAAACCGAATTTCCCGTAGGAAATTAATCAGTTTTATATAAATGTGCTAACGGACAATAGATTTATTCGTGATTGTATTCTATTGACATTGATGCCCTCCGGGCAAAATAGAGCCAAATACAATATTTAAACAGTTTCTTAGAAATTGAGTCCATCAAGCGAAATACATTTTCGGTCAAAATTTAGAAAACAAAATTTTTGTATTGTGGTGCTTCAATATTCTCATGTCCGTTGCCTAAAGGCCCCGTCTGCTTCGGGCAGGAAACGGCAAAAGATAGCGCAACTAATCATCAAAGTATCCCAGAGGGATAAAATGTTTATGAAAAATGGATAACACAAGTGAATATTCAACCCCCAGGGGTTGTACAACTTTCTAATCATCCTTTTCTATCCGCCAGCTGGCGGATGACCTCTCTGAGGTCGTTTTAACTTTCTTGGAGTTTTTCAGAAGACCCTAAATAATTTACAGAACTTATAAGTTCAACTGTATAATTGAATACTCAAACCCCCTCACAACCAACGTCTGATATTTGTTTTTGACAACCGACAACTTTTCAACAACTATTCAACCATCCCTATGACAGAAAAACACACCCCCGAACCGAATATCTCCCCGGTTGCTGACGACGAAATCGACCTCCTTGCACTGGTTAAAACGATCTGGAATGGTCGGAAAATCATTATCCTTTCTGTATTTACTGGAGCAATACTTGGAATTGCTGTAGCCCTGCTTTCGCCAAAAGAATATACCGCAACATCTGTAATGGTTCCTCAAATGGGTGACAGCCAATCCAAACTAGGCGGACTTGGCGGATTGGCTGCTTTGGCTGGCATAAATATGGATATTAATCCGGGAGCCGAATTATCACCCATGGTTTATCCTCAGATTGTAAGCAGTATTCCTTTTCAACTGGAACTGATGAATACACCACTTAATTTTCAGGATTATGCCCAACCCATTACTCTTTTCGATTATTACACCAAATACAGTAAAACATCCGTACTTGGAACAATTTCAAAATACACCATTGGGTTGCCCGGTGTGCTGATTGGTGCCATAAAAGGAAAACCAAAAGAGTTAAGTTTGCCCAAAGATTCAGCCATTCAACCCATTCTGCTGACCAAAGATCAATATAAAATAAAACTGGTATTGGATGCTATGGTGTCGCTTGATCTGAACCCTAAGGAAGGTTATATTACCCTGACCACACGAATGCCTGAGGCTTTGGCTGCAGCTCAACTGGCACAACAGGCGCAGACTCTGATGCAACGATACATCACTGAATTCAAGATTCAAAAAGCGAAAGCCAACCTCAATTTTATCCAGGGACGTTACAATGAAACAAAGGCCGAATTCGAAAAAGCACAGGTTAGCCTGGCTGTAGTGAACGACCGCAACAAAAATTTCACCAGTGGATTACCGAAAATTGAAACCGACCGTATCCAAACACGTTACACCATCTCCTTTGGCGTATTTCAGGAACTTGCCAAACAACTCGAAGAAGCTAAAATTCAGGTCAAAAAAGAAACCCCGGTATTTACAATTATAGAACCGGTAACAGTCCCATCAGAAAAGTCAAAGCCCAAAAAACCAATGATCGTGGCCATCTGGCTTTTCCTTGGAGGCATTGTCGGCGTGGGAATTATCTTCGGAAAACAATATCTGAAAGACATCAGGAAGAAATGGAATGCAGGAGTTTAAACGAAATAGATTTCACGAATCCGTCAGCTGACGGACGAATTTCACAAACGCTTCGATGACCAATATTTTATTTAAAGAAGAGAGCTACAAAATCATTGGGGCGTGTATGGAAGTTCACAAAAAACTTGGCTCTGGTTTTCTGGAGAGTGTGTATTCTGAAGCATTGGAATTGGAATTCAAAAAAGTGGACGTACCTTATGAACGAGAAAAGAAACTGTAGGTTTATTATGAAGATAAACCATTGAATAAATATTTCCGTGCTGATTTTGTCTGTTACAATTCGATCATAATCGAATTAAAGACTACTAAATACATGGTAGAAGCCGATCGTCAACAAACCTTGAATAACATAAAGGCCACAAAATTTAAACTTGGATTATTGATCAATTTTGGTACTCCATCGCTTACATACAAACGCATTGTCAATTAACCCCTTCGTGTAATTCGTTTTAATTCGTGTAATTCGTTCTTTAATGTAATTCCTCAAAATTCGTGAAACAACATAACATCCATGCTCACACAACTATTACAACACCAACGCAAGCTCGCCCTTATCGGCCTCGGCTATGTTGGTCTTCCCATTGCCCTTGAATTTGCCCGCAAAATGTCGGTCATCGGATTCGATATCAACGACAAAAGGGTGCAATTGATGAAAAACAATATTGATCCCTGCAAGGAACTTACTACCGAAGCTTTTGAAAATACAGATATTTCGTTCACTTCAAATCCTGAAGACCTCCGGGAAGCCACCTTTTTTATTGTCGCTGTCCCCACTCCCATCGACGAATACAACCAGCCAGACCTTCGTCCACTCATCAGTGCAAGTACAACCGTAGGAAAAGTCCTGAAAAGAGGCGACTATGTGGTGTATGAATCCACTGTTTATCCCGGTTGTACTGAAGAAGACTGTGTCCCAGTTCTTGAACGTGAATCAGGGTTAAAGTGTGGTCCTGATTTTAAAGTCGGTTATTCTCCCGAACGGATCAACCCAGGTGACAAGGTTCATACCCTCACCAACACCATGAAAATTGTTTCAGGCTGCGATGCCGAATCGCTTGAAGTGATTGCTCAGGTTTACGAACAAGTAATTACCGCAGGTGTTCACCGTGCCCCGGCAATCAAAGTAGCCGAGGCCGGAAAAATTATTGAAAATACCCAGCGCGATGTCAACATTGCCCTGATGAACGAATTGTCGATCATCTTCAACCGCATGGGAATCAATACATACGACGTGATTGAAGCCGCCGGAACCAAATGGAATTTTCTGAAATTTTATCCCGGACTGGTGGGTGGACACTGTATTGGGGTTGATCCTTATTATCTGGTACACAAAGCCAAACAGGTGGGTTACCATGCACATCTCATCGATGCCGGACGTTTTGTGAACGACTCGATGGGCGGATACATTGCCAAACAAACTGTTAAACGGATTCTGGCAGCCGATAAACACCTTAGCCAATCAAGGGTACTCGTTTTGGGTTTCACATTCAAAGAAAATGTAGCCGATGTTCGCAACACCAAAGTTGCCGACATCGTCCGGGAGCTACAGTCATACCGTGTGAATGTCGATTTGGTCGATCCTTATGCCAATGCAGAGGAAGTAAAACACGAATACCAGATCGAATTAAAAGTACAACCTGAAGGAAGGTATGATGCCATTATCGTGGCTGTAGCACATCATGAATACAGGGAAATGAAGGAAGTTGATTTTCTGAAACTCGCCATGGAAACATGCCTGCTTGTTGATGTTAAAGGGTTATACCGAAATGCAATAAAGGAATTGGATTACTGGAGCCTTTAGACGAGTGGGCGAGTGAACGACAAGACGAGCGATGATGGTACGGAGTAATCCCTTTGCAGCCCGTCATTGCGAGTCCGACCAAAGGAGGAACGAATCAACCTGAAACGGATTTATCGGATTATTGGTTTAGCCTCAATAGCCGTAGCCTTCAGTAGAAATGTGCATAAAACAAGGGCTTTAGCCTAATTTATAATCATTTAGGGCTAAAGCCAACGGCAAACATCAATCTATCCAACGGCATAAATGCCATTGCTAATGAAAGAACACCAAATAACCGATAGTTCCGAAGCTAAATTATTACAGGTGCCGTTTAAGCAAGTGCCTATATTTGAAGATTTCGACCAAATGCACTTGTTAATTAACGATGTTAAACTTAGAAACTGTTTAAAAATTTTCTGTAGGGAAAATATGTTGGTAGAAATGTCGAATACAACGAACCTTATTTACCTTATTGATATACAAATCGAATACAACAATTAATAATCCGTAACAAATTCATAATTTTGAAACTGGATTCAAATAAAACGATGACCATGCATACTCTAAAATTAAAAATAAACGACCAGGTTTACGATAAATTAATCTGGCTCTTGGGTAAATTCACCAAAGACGAAGTTGAGATTATCATGGATGAATCAAATTTCAATGAAACAAAAAAATACCTTGATGCCGAATTAGATGAAATTACAAGCGGCAAGGCAAAGTTTCTTACTGTTAATGAAGCCGAACAGCGACTGGAAAATCTGATCAGAAAGCATGAGATTGCCAAAGGAGTCCGCCCTTGTAATGTTCTTACCGATGATTAGGAATAATATATCAGATATGTTCTTAAACAATTTTAATTGCATATTTTTGTTCTAAATATCACATGTTATGGATGGCACAATAAATATAAACCAGATCGTTGACGAAATAGAAAAACTGGACTACAATGACAAAATTAATATCATGTCCAGAATCGTCAACCTACTTAAAAAGGGAAGATAAATCCCATCATGCATATTCAATTATCCGTTTAAAGGGTTTGGCAAAAACGTATGGCAAAAAAAAGACATTGCAGCCTATGTTGCCAAAGAACATGAATCATGGGACTAATTTAAAAGCTGAAAAATAAAAATATTTTCCTCGATACTGCCCCTTTGATTTATTACATCGAGGAAAGCCAAAAGTATTCTCCAATTTTAAATAAACTCTTTTTAGAAAATAGCAAAGGTGAATTCCTGTTTCAAACTTCAGTAATTACCTTACTTAAAGTCCTGGTTCTTCCAATGTGTCAGAATGAAATTCAATTAGTCGAACAATACCAAAGTATCCTTTGCAACTCACCATCTATTGATATTTTCGATCTTAATATTGAAATCGCTAAAAAGACTGCTGGGTTTCGTGCCAAATACGGATTAAAAACCCCCGACTCCATTCAGCTTGCAACCGCCGTTTATAGCTCTGCAGATTACTTTCTGACTAACGACATCCGGTTAAAAGCAGTTAAAGAAATCGAAATACTGATTTTGGATGAACTTATCAAAAGATAATTTAACCAACGACCAATAAGTGTTTGTGTAATTCGTCAAAATTCGTGACATTCGTATCTTAACCGTGATCAAAGCTTTCAAACAAATACTGATCAACAAAGAGGTTCCGGCAAGTAATATATTAACAGATGATTGGGAATAATTCGTGTAATTCATCAAAATTCGTGAGATTCGTCTAATTTTGTAAAAAAGAAAATTTATGGAAACATTAATTATTAAACCAAAAGATAAAGCTGAACTCAATTTTTTTCTTGATTTGGCAAAAAGGTTAGGCGCCACCGCCAAAACTTACGAAGAGATGCAGGATGAGCAACTGTTGAAAGTAATGGAGCAAAACATGAAAACGCCCAAAACCAGTAAAAAGAAAGTTTTGGATACCCTTCAAAATATACTCAACGATGGGCAAGCACCCTATAACCCATGAACATAGAATTTCTGAATGGTTTCGAGAGGGACTTATCACAAACACGTGATAAAAAACTGGCTAATATTATTCTCGATTGCATTCATCTTTTTGAAGAAGCAAATCAATTAAACGACATATCCAATTTAAAGAAAATGGTTGGACACCCAACAGCCTATCGTTATCGCAAGGGCAAATACCGTATTGGCTTTTATTTTGAAAACAATACGGTTACTTTTGCTGCTTTTGCTCCTCGCGACAAAATTTATCGGAGATTTCCTTAAAAAATCTACTCTAATCCGCAACCTGTCCGTCCACTGGCAGAATTATGCGCCATTTGGCGTATAATTCATATTTTATTGTCATCGCGTATTGCCAAGTCCAATCCTGAAATTTCCAAACTTCAAGCACATAGAAATCCGGAAGAATAACCGTATTGTTTTGCATAGGTTTAACCCGATCACATATCCGTAGCCAAAAAGTTCCAATTGCAGATTCGCGCAATCCGCTTTAATCAACATTAGACCAAATCCGAAGGATTTATCAAACAGGAATTCAATTATGCTGACGAATGAACTAAACGATAAACTAAAAGAAACGCTGGTCATCTGCGATTTGCATCATCAGAGAATGATGTTTGCTTTTGAAAGTATCGAAAAGAACTTCCCTTTAACCGAATCCAAATTGAGCCGGTTATCCGACATCGAACTGGCTTTGTTTGACCAATTGATTTATCGTTTTTCAAAACTTCAGGATAGTATGGGGACACGCTTATTATTTCTCTACTAAGGTGCTTTTTTTGAAAATAAGGTTATAACGTGAAATTGTACCGATCACAGAACCACAATTAAGAAATGTCAATTGCAAATGTGCACCGACGTGGGTAATATCCATATCGATAAGTGAGGTAAATAAAAAAAACAAAAGTTTGAATTAATTTCACCTACAAGCAATACTAACGACCCATTTGTATTTTTTGATCAACTAACTGATTTCCCCACTTTGGATGAATTAAGAAAACAAGTATGGCCAAAGAAAAATTGAGATTATGAAAAAGTATATATCTGGTCAACAAATTGTTTCAGTACCAGATTGCCTGATTGCAGCAACTTCAATTATAACTGGTTATCCATTATTGACATACAACAAAAAGGATTTCGAATTTATTGAAGGAGTTAATTTTTACAAATAACGATACTATCGTCACTCATACTAATTCTCACCGCTTTTACATTAATGCAATTCACCGATCTTGAGGTCGCTCTGAGCCTTAGGCGTGAGCTCAGTCGAACGCGCGAAGCAGTCGAAGGAAATTCGTGCAATTCGTTCTTAGCTGTAATTCGTTCATAATGCAATTTGTTCTTAACTGTCATTCGTAATTTAATGTAATTCGTTGGTTTCCGAGCCCAGTCGAAGGATGGTTCCTGAGCCCAGATAAATAAGCTTAGGTGTTGGATTGCTATTGTTTTACTCAATTAAGGTGCTTTTTTGAAAAATAAGGTTTTCAATCCCTAATCTATAAACATATCATCAATTGATTATTGCCTGTCCGCCCACTGGCGGATAATTCGCCTTAATTCGTGTTATTCGCATTTTATTGTAATTCGTCTTAATTCGTGTAATTCGTAATTTAATGCAATTCGTAACTAACTGTAATTCATAGTAATTCGCGCAATCCGATCATTAACATCAACGTATTTCAAATCTTAATTCATATTATTTCGCACATTGTTTGGTTAAATGGTTTTGATTTTGTAAATTAGCTCATAAAGTTGTCTTATAATCAATTAAATTTTATTTTATGAGTTCAATTTCTCCCCGAAGTTACAACTGCAAAGACGAAGAATTACCAATCGTAGGTGGATTCTCAGCCATTAGCCTATCTCGTGACCTAAACGATTTCAGTGGCTATTCGCCCATGTTCGACCAGCCTTATGTTGACAGTTACAATGCCAAAATTGAAGCTGCACAGGAGTTGGTTCAACCCAACCAGAAACGGTTGAGATAAAACTGATCAACGAACGCATTTACAGTACGCTCGATGGTCTGATCTCTCCGATTAACCACGTGGAAGGATATATCGAACTATGCGGTAAAAATGTTCCAGTATCTTCTACCGATTTTGGTTTGGTGCAACTATGCAAAAGCGCCCGGTCGCGCGATGTTGAAAGTGTTCTGAAATATTTGCGTACTGTTGACGTGAACCTTCAGAAATACAAAAATGAACTGACGACCAAAGGACTGACAGATGCGCTTTCGGCTAAATTCAGCGATGCCGGTACGTTGCTGTTAGCTGATAAGAAAATAAAATACGGAATTACATCTAACCGTACCGCTATCGTACAGAATAACCTGGGTTTGCTGAATGAACTTTACGGGCAACTGGTTGAAATTTGCAAAATCGGTAAAATACTCTATGGACAAACAGATAAAGCCAAGCTCAAAGATTACACTTTTACACAACTGATGAAACAAGTCAGGCGCACCGAAAAGGCTGAAGAGCAAAAGCCAGGAGAAACCCCGGCTCCTGAAGCAGAATAAACCGGAGCAATACTAAATAGCAAAGAGCCTGATTCGTCCCTATTTTTTACTCTCTATTCGACCCCATCCCTGAAGGAGATTTGAAATTCTTCTAACGTTCTCCATGGGTGGGGTTTTGTAAACCTCAATTTAAACATGTAATATCTATTCTGAACCAATAGGTAATCGTTCCAAAACGATCAATATAAATTCTGAAGAGTTTATTAATCTTTCTTAAAGAGTAAGTAGGCATTTTGAAACGTTTAGTAATAGTTCTGAAAGCATAAGTAACAGTTCTAAAACCATAAGTACTCGTTCTAAAGCATGATGTAACAATTCTAAAACGTTAAGTAACAATTTTAGTACCTGAGCCTGTCGTTTTGGGACCTGAGCTTGTCGAAGGTAACCCTTAAATAATAATTCTGAAACGATTGGTAGTCGTTCTGAATACTTGTGTAGCTGTTCTAAACAATCAAATAACCGTTCTGAAACCATAAATACCAGTTCTATATGCCACGTTTGATGAGCTTGTCGAATCACGTTTGATGAGCGCCGCCCTGAGCGCGAAGCAGTCGAAGGGCTTGTCGAAGTGTCGAACCAGTAAATAATCAGGAGTTGGATTTGGATAAACAACAAAATCAGTTAATGTACCAGACTTCACTCCTGTGGTATCGAATTTAACCTCAATCATAGCAGATTTCGACCAGGTTACCTGATATCATTCCGCCTGACTTCTGCCCGGTATTCCTACGTACCGGCTAATTATGGAGATTCACTGAGTGCAAAGCAGTCGAAGATAATTCGTACCGTTCGCATTTTAATGTAATTCTTGTCGTTATTTAAAATTCGTGTACTCGATAGTACAACCAAATAATCATTGATCGACTTCTGTAATTTTATAACTTTGTAAAAAAAAGGAGAAAAATATATGAACACAATTGAACTTAAGCAGAACTTTCATCAGCTCATCGACAGCATTGATAATGAAAAACTCCTAATTAACTTCTACGATCTTATAAAAACGATATCTTCTGCTAAAGAAGGACAGTTATGGAATAGACTTACCGTCCTTGAGCAAGAGGAACTTTTACTATCATTGGAAGAGAGCAAAAATCCTAAAAATTTGATTAGTCATGAGGCAATGATAAAGAAACACAAAAAATGGCTTTAGAAATACACTGATCCAAGCGAGCTGACAAAAAATTCGATAAAATAATTGAATATTTATTGGTCGAATGGAACGAGCAGGTTACTGAAGTATTTGTAAAAAAAGTATATGATTTCATTGAAACGCTTGCTGATTTTCCGGAAATCGGAATAATCCAAAACAAGGAAAAAGCGATACGAGGCTTTACAATTGTTAAGCAAATAAACATTTTTTACCACATAAATAAGAACAAAATTATTATTTTGGACTTTTTCGATAACCGACAGTCACCTAAAAGAAAAAGATACTAAGCCATGTTAGCAGATACCGAAATCAAAAGAAAAGGATTTAAAATTCTGATCAAAAAATTTGGGGATATTGATTCTGAAAAAACTGTAAGCCTCATCAGCAAAGAATCTTTCGATTATACCCAATGGCATAGTATGTTATGAAGCGACCAAACCATTGAACAGGTAAGTGAAAAGGCAATGGATTAGAGGGCCAAAAATAAGTTATAAACCCCAATTCGTGTCATTCGCGTTTAACCAAATGACCTTTACGAGTTCAAATCCTAATTTCCAGTTTCAATTTTCATTCTTTAACCACCTGAACAAACCTATTAATACGCTCACCACTAAATTCAACAAAATAGAATCCCTTTGGAAGTGCTGACATCTCTATTCCAAACTGACCAAACGAATTTTGAACTAGTTTTCCTGATAAAATTATTTTTACGGAAAGGTTTATTACGGCCTATCGTGTAAATTGAATCCTACCCGCCTATCCAATCATTGAAGTGACTACTATAGGCAGTAAGCTTAAAAAGATACACAAATTTTTAGTAAAGAGATGGCAGAGCCACGGTTAAGAAGTGCAAATTGCAAATTCTGCACCTGCAAAGGTTCAACGAACACGCTCGTTTCATAAAAACTAATTATCTTTGTTTGTATAATTTAAAACATAAAATTATGGAAGTTATAGCTCGCATAAATATCGATAGCCCAACCGGACGTAAATTAGTACACGAAATTGAAAAACATAAGAAAGTAGCTGAAATTGAATATCCCTTGCCAGAAGAATTACAAAACTGTACTGCTCTATCGCATAATGAAGTATGGAATAAAGTATGGAATAAACTTAGTAATCATTACGGCTTAGATGTACGAAAACTGCGATGAAAAAATTTGATATCGTTTATTCAAAGGATGCTGATAATGATTTACAAAAGCTATCAGATGTGATAATGTACAAATACAAAGCACCATTAACTGCAGTACGTTATTTAAACGGCTTACAAAAGGAAATTAAACGATTATCAGTTATAGCCGATGCCTTACCTTATTATACTGCGCCACAATTACGAAAATATGGACTAAACACCAAACGTATTAACTATAAAGAAATGGCTATAATATTTGCCATTTATGGCCCTATAGTTTACATACACTGTATAATACCGGCAAATGCCATTGCCCGACTGTAATTTACATTAGCTTCTGTACAACATCCGCAACCCAGGCTGTAGATTAACGATTCACATTTTTAGAAGCAGTTCAATCCGTAACTTTCTTTTTTTTCAATTTCTATTTTCTATTTTCATTCTTTAACCACCTTTACGACCCTGTTAATACGGGCACCACTAAATTTGACAAAATAGAATCCCTTTGGAAGCGCTGACATCTCAATTCCGGACTGACTAAACGAATTTGGTGTCAATTCTCCTGATAAAACTGTTTTTACGGAAAGGTTTATTACGGCCTATTGTAGAAATCAAATCATACCCGTTTATCCAATCATTGAAGTGACTTCTATAGGCAGTAAGCTTAAAAAGGTACACCAGCTTTTATTGAACGGATCACAGATCCACCGTTAAGAAGTGCGGAGCATAATTGTACAAAATATCATTTGATATATTCGATAGATTTGGAAACTGAATAATTTGAAATCTACTGGTTCGCAATATTTTTTTAACTTTGGTATAAATAGTATAATATGAAAACACAGGAATACAACAAAACTTACAATATCCCATTCTATTTTAATGACCTATTAAAACTCATTAAAACCCTTCCAATACAGGATAAAATAAAAATTGAAAAGGAGCTGGAAAAAGAAACATTATTATACAGATCCAAACTACTTTCACAAAGTATTAAAGAAAATAAATTTGACATGGATAGTATTGTTGCCGAAGTTTCAGAATATAGAACTGAAATAAAATGAAGCGGGATATTATTATTCTCGACACAAATATCTGGATAAGTTACCTCCTGTCACGAAAATTTCATATCCTTACAAAAATAATTTTAAGTAATAAGCTCGACATTGTAACTTGTAGCAAGCTGATAAATGAAATCATCGAAGTACTTCAAAGAGAAAAATTCAGGAGATATATAAACAAAAAAGATATTGAAGAAGCTATTAAAATTCATCTTAAACTTTGCCGTTTTATTGAAGTTGAAACGGGAACTGACTTTCTGACTGATAAAAAAGATAATTTTTTGATTGACCTTTATCAAACAGCAAGTGCAACATTATTGGTAACTGGCGACAAACAAATATTAGAACAAGCACCGAAATTTGGATTTAATTCGATAACACTTAAACAATTCGAAGATCGGAAACCATAATCCGAACCGTTACTTTCTATTTTCTATTTTCCATTTTCATTCTTTAACCACCTTAACCACCCTGTTAATACGGGCTCCACTATATTCAACAAAATAGAATCCCTTTGGAAGTGCTGACATCTCTATTCCAAACTGACCAAACGAATTTTGAACTAGTTTTCCTGATAAAATTATTTTTACGGAAAGGTTTATTACGGCCTATCGTGTAAATTGAATCCTACCCGCCTATCCAATCATTGAAGTGACTACTATAGGCAGTAAGCTTAAAAAGATACACAAATTTTTAGTAAAGAGATGGCAGAGCCACGGTTAAGAAGTGCAAATTGCAAATTCTGCACCTGCAAAGGTTCAACGAACACGCTCGTTTCATAAAAACTAATTATCTTTGTTTGTATAATTTAAAACATAAAATTATGGAAGTTATAGCTCGCATAAATATCGATAGCCCAACCGGACGTAAATTAGTACACGAAATTGAAAAACATAAGAAAGTAGCTGAAATTGAATATCCCTTGCCAGAAGAATTACAAAACTGTACTGCTCTATCGCATAATGAAGTATGGAATAAAGTATGGGATAAACTTAGTAATCATTACGGCTTAGATGTACGAAAACTGCGATGAAAAAAACAGTATATTTATAAAAAATCTTCAATTATGCTTACGAAAGAAAAGATAAATAGAACGATCAAGAACCTACCTGAATCATTTACAATTGATCAATTGATTGATGAATTGATTTTTGTTGAAAAAGTTGAGGAAGGTTTTCAACAATCTGAAATAGGTAAAGTTATTTCAAATGAGGATGTTAAATTAATGATTGATAAATGGTCAAAATAGTCTGGACTGAATTATCACTCTTCGATTTGAAAGAAATATTTGATTACATCGCTGTGAATTCCGACCGTTATGCCACTATTACAACAAATAAAATATACCAAAGGGTACAGGTAATTGCCGACAATCCATATACAGGTAAAATTGTTGCCGAATTTAATGAGAATTCAATCAGAGAGTTAATTGAAGGTAATTATAGGATAATTTATAGAATAAAAAGTGAAATTCAGGTTGACATATTGAGAATATATCATTCAGCGAGATTATTAAAGCGAAACAAAATAAAATAAGCGATTTACCCCGCCGTCTGCTGGCAGGCATTTATACATTTAACAATTAACCATTTAACCATTTTCGCCAGCAGCCTTTTTTCTTTTTTATCCCCTAATGACCATTACAACCATTCAACCATGTAACCATTTTCGTCAACAGCTGGCAGCCAGTTTCTTTTTTCCAATTTCCATTTTCATTCTTTAACCACCTTAACCACCCTGTTTATCCGGTCTCCACTAAGTTTAACAAAATAGAGTCCCTTATGAAGACTTGACAAATCAATTTTTGACTCATCAAACGAATTTTGAATTAGTTCACCTGATAAAACTGTTTTTCCTGAAACGTCTGATACAATATAGGAAGTAATCTGCATCATTTCGCCCATTCAATCATTGAAGTGATTTCTATAGGCAGTAAGCTTAAAAAGGTACACTAATTTTCATTGAACGGATCGCAGATCCGCAGTTAAGAAGTGCAAATTACAAATCCAGCAATGGGAAACCGAGACCAGTTAAAATATCCCGGAGTGATAAAATGTTTATAGAAAGCGAATAATAACAACCCGATATGCTTTATCGGATGGGGTCGAACAACATGCTAATCATCACTTTCTATAAACATTAGACCTCTCTGAGGTCAATCCGAATCTTCATGAGTTTTTCAGCAGACCCTACTTAAGGCATACAACCATAAAAACCTCAAACTAATTAACGATATTTGTGGTTACAACCCTAAAAATAAGAATGATTACCCGAGAAACATATTTCAATCTGCTTTCAAGCTACATCGATAAGCCGTTCATCAAGATCATTACAGGTCTCCGACGTAGCGGAAAATCGGTATTGCTTAACCTTTTAAGAGATGAACTCATACGTCGGGGAATCGATGAAAATAATATCCTTCTGATCAATTTTGAAAGCTTTGAGTTTTCCGAGATCGATGATGCAGGCAAATTGCACCAATACATAAAAAGTAAAATCAATAACAACCGGAAATATTATATTTTACTCGATGAGATACAGGAAGTATCCTCTTGGGAGAAAGCGATAAATTCATTCCGGGTCGATTTTGATACCGACATATACATCATAGGGTCAAATTCACGCCTGCTCTCCTCCGAGCTGGCTACCTATTTAGCCGGAAGATATATTGAAATACCTGTTTATACACTTTCATTCCGCGAATACCTGCAATTCAGGCTTGAATATGCCAAAGTTAATGAGCCTGACATATATTTATATTCGAAGGTTTAAGAAGGTCTTTTGATTCAGCAGTTTTTATCTCTATCTTTAAAATAAAAAAATGAGGTTAAGCAATTCTATCATCAATTTCTTTAAACAGGCAATTGAAGAGAAAATTCCGGGAGCAAAAGTTTATCTTTTTGGTTCCCGAACAAATGATGATGCTATTGGTGGAGATATTGATCTAATGGTACTTACTCAAAATCACGTTGACAAAAGGTTATTAAGGGCGATTCGGGTTGAATTCTACAAAAAATTTGGATGGCAGAAAATCGATCTTATAAACTTTACTTTTGACGACCAATCTGTATTCAGACAACTGATAAAAACCAATGCCGTTGAACTATGACAAACCACAATAACCAACTACTTGTCCAGATGCTTCAATCTGAATGGCTATTGCTTCAGGCATCCTTAGAAACTCTCATTCAATCAGTGATAAAATGTAAAGCAATCGGAATAAAACCGGAATATTCTTTCGAAGAACAAGAATCATTCGATTCGCTTACCTCAAAATTTAACAGAACTTCCGACCTGTTTACGCAGAAAATAATCCGTTCAATCTGGATGTTACTTCACGAACCTTTTGTCCCGTTTATAGACATGATGAATATAGGTGAAAAAATCAAAATACTCAGTTCTTCCGATCAAATGATCGGAATACGGGACATGCGAAACCAAATTGCTCATGAGTATATACCTGAAGTAATCCGTGACCTGGTGCCAGAAGTGATTGAACTGACCTTGCAATTATCCGAAAACATCACTTGTTGTCGTGATTTTCTGGCAGAAAGAAAATGGATAACAACATAAATAGATATGGCTTAAAATAGAAGCCATTTTAACAGATACCGAAATCAAAAGAAAAGGGTTCAAAATTCTGGTTGAAAAACCGGGGGATGTTGATGCTGAAAAATTCATTAGCCTCATCAACAAAGAACCTTTCGATTATACTCAATGGCAAAGTACCCTTTGGAGCGACCAAACTATTGATCAGGTAAGTGAAAAGGCGATGGATTACTGGACAAAAAATAAGAAATAAATCACACTGGGAATAGAATCCATATAATTCGTCAAAATTCGTGTCATTCGTTTTTCAAAGTAATTCGTTGGTTCCTGAGCGCGAAGCAGTCGAAGGGAATTCGTGCAATTCGTTTTAATCCGTGTAATCCGTAATTTAATGTAATTCGTCCTTAACTGTAATTCACCGATCCCTGAGTATAGTCGAAGGGAATTCGTGCCTGTCCGCCCACTGGCGGATAATTCGTATTTTACTATTAACCGATGATTGAAAATAAAAGCCTTATAGTTACGCAGCAGGAAACATAACAACTTGAATAAAAATGAATAGTTTTCGTATTTTTGATACAAATTTTAAACAATGAGAACAATACAGTTACATATACCGGATGAGGTCGATTGGAAAGATTATGATTTCTCCATGATAATCGCATCAAAATTGTACGAAGAAGGAAAGTTATCTTCAGGACAAGCAGCAAAGGTTGCCGGTTTATCAAAACGAACGTTTATCGAATTATTAGGACGGTACGGCGTTTCTGTATTTAGCAAATCACTATCCGATCTCGAATCAGACATCGCCAATGCATAATATCGTTATTTCTGATACAAGTTGCCTGATTCTTTTCCATAAAATCGGTGAATTAGATTTACTTCGAAAAGTTTACGGTTCTGTGACTACTACTCCTGAAGTTGCACAGGAATTTCAGGAAGAATTACCTGAATGGATTCTTATTGAAAATGTAATTCGTAATTCCCAATTCATAAATATACGTATCTTAGAAAAAAAAATGATATGACAGATGTTCAATTATATAAAAGGTTACAAAATCTCAAACCTTCTTTAAAAGCAGAGGTTTATGACTTTGTTGATTTTCTTTTGACCAAACAAGAGAAAGATATTAAACCAGAGAAACCTCAGTTTGGGTGCGCAAAAGGCAGGTTTAAAATGTCTCCGGATTTTGATGCACCACTAGAGGATTTAAAAGAATATATGTACTAATGGATATTTTACTGGATACACATACTTTCATCTGGTTTTTTAATGGCGATGAACAATTGTCTTTTAAAGCTAAAAAACTTATAGAAGATTCAAAAACCAGAAAATTTGTAAGTATTGCATCAATTTGGGAAGTTGCAATCAAAATTGGGCTTAAAAAATTGTTTTTTGATGGTAACGTAAGCGAAGTAGCTGAACTAATTGAAAATTCTATTCAGCGTGTACAAAACTTCGTGTAATTAGCTTCGTCGAACTTCGTTTCGTGAAATTCGTATTTTAATGTAATTCGTTGGTTCCTGAGCGCGAAGCAGTCGAAGGAAATTCGTGCAATTTGTATTTAACCACAAAGAAAAACCACGAAGTTTCGCAAAGACAACCAACAACCATTCGTGCAATTCGTATTTTAAGTACATTTGAGAATCAAAAAGTTAAAAAGATGCTATATGAATTTGATTGATGTAAATAAAGATAAGTTAATCGAGCTTTGTAATAAACACAAGGTTAAAGAATTATATTTATTTGGTTCAATTCTTACTAAAAAATTTAATGAAACAAGTGATATTGATCTTTTGATTCAATTTCATCAAATAGAATTGTTAGATTATTTTGATAATTATATGGATTTAAAAGAAGAATTGGAACAATTATTTCATAGACCTGTTGATTTGGTCGAAAATCAAGCAATTAGAAATCCTATTTTCAGAAGGATCATTGAACGTGAAAAACAGCTTATCTATGAACGAAAAAGTGCTTAAATGTTTATATGATATCAAGTTTGCAATTGACGAAGTTGATTCTTTCTTTGTTGAACGACCGAAACGTTTTGATGAATACTCCACTGATACAATCTTAAAACGTGCAGTTGAAAGAAATCTGAAAATTATAGGCGAGGCGATGAATCGAATTATCAAAGAAGATCCGGAATTTCCAATTAAGAACGCGAAAAGAATAATTGGATTAAGAAACCAAATCATTCATGGATATGATAGTGTCTCTGATGAAAATATTTGGGGAATTGTGTTTAATAATCTTCCAAAATTAAAAGAAGAAGTCAATAAACTAATTGATATGAATGCTGGCTAATTATGCTTTTATACCAACGGTATAATGCCGATACATAATTTAGACTTTAAACAGATCGACATTGCCGACCTGATCTATTTTAAACGTTAACCAGCAACCAACAATCCTTCAATTCGTGTAACTCTTTTGTTCCTTAGCCTTTAGAAGGGAATTCGTGAATTCTTGTTTAAACAGGAAGAAGCACCCGGATTAGGGAAACCAATACTGGTGATGCGAGACACCACAGAACGCCCAGAAGCTTTAGATGCAGGAACAGTTCTTTTAGTCGGTACAGATAAACAACGGATTATTGTTTAAATACAATCGATTTTAATTATTTTTACACAAAAAAGATGAGCGATTTAGTAGTTAAATACAACAAGTTAAATAAAACTGCAAGGCAGGAAGTAAATGACTTTATGGATTTTTTGTTGAGCAAACAGAATACCAATAAAACAAATTTTCCGGGTATCTATAAAGACAAAATCCTTGGCATCTCCATTTGGGCTGATTCTGATTTAAAAATATTTAACGAAAACCAAAAATTGTTTAATCAATGGAGAGTTCAGGAATGGTAGTCGATACAACAAATTTTTTAACGAATATGTTGCAAGCAAAGCGGCTGAGATTTACCATCAACTGCGACTTAATAATAAAATGATCGAGTTTAGAGACATCTTTATAGCTGCAACTTGCATGGTCAATAATCTTCCGGTAAAAACCCTAAACAAAAAACATTACGATCGAATCGAAGGATTAAGTGTCGTTTAGATTTTAGAGGGCATAAAATAATGCTTGATTTCGATCTGGCTCAGCTTTATGAGGTAGAAACAAAAGCCCTAAATTTAGCTGTTAAAAGGAATTACCTAAGATTTCCTGATGATTTTATGTTTCAACTCACTAGATACGAATGGGACAATTTGAGGTTGCAAATTGAAACCTCAAATTCTTTAAGGTTGCAAATTGAAACCTTAGACAAAGGTAGAGGCAAACACACAAAATATTTACCTTATGCTTTTACAGAGCAAGGGCTTGCAATGTTAAGTGGAATATTAAACTCCGAAAAAGCAATTAGTGTAAATATTGCTATCATGAAAACTATACCACCAAGTCACACAAAGTAAAACACAACTTGTCCCGATCCCTCGGGAAAGGCATACAATGCATGCTTAGTGAAACTTCGTGATAACTTTGAGAAACTTTGTGTAACCTATTCGTGTCATTCGTCTTAATTCGGGCAATTCGTGTTTTCTTCAATCATTGAAGTAACTTCTATAGGCAGTACGCTTAAAAATATACTCCAGTTTTTATTGAACGGATCACAGATCCACAGTTAACAAGTGCAGATGGCAAATCCGCACAAGCGGGTTCCAAAACTGGAAAATGATTGTATATTTGCAACAAAAATAAGTAGTAATATGGAAACAATTAATGTGCGAATAAATATAACTACTCCCACCGGAAGGCGATTGCTCCGCGAAATGGAGAAGCATCCTAAAACTGCAATAGTAGAATATCCTTTGCCCGAAATTAAACCCGAGCAAAAAACATATACTATAGAAGAATCTTATGAAGAATGTTGTAAAATACTTAGCGATCATTATAAAGTGGATGTTCGTAAATTATAAAAAGGTACGAAGTTATAATTACTGAAAATGCACAACAAGATTTGAAAGATCTTTCAAATACCATTATTTTTGAATACAAATCTCCTATCACAGCTATAAGGTATTTAAGAGGAATATATGACGAGTTTAGATGGTTACGATCCAATGCCGAAAGTTTAAAAATTCAATCGAGCAAATCATTCACAAAATTTGGCTTCAACACTCGCCGTATTAATTATAAAAAAATGGCTATTATTTATAGTGTTGTCGAAAATAGAGTATATATCAAACGCATAATTCCTGCCGGAACAATATAACCATTTACAATTTAACCATACAACCATACAACCATTAACCATTTAACCATTTTCGCTGGCAGCCAATTTCCAATTTCTATTTTCCATTTTCATTCTTTTACCACCTGAACTACCTTGTTAATACGCTCACCACTAAATTTGACAAAATAGAATCCCTTTGGAAGCGCTGACATCTCAATTCCGGACTGACCAAACGAATTTTGAACTAGTTCACCTGATAACACTATTTTACCGGAAATGTCTGTTACAGCATATTGTGTTATAAGAAAGACACCAACGATACCTGCGAATCTGCCGTTATATATTTGGCATGGCAATTACTTCGGAATATTGTTCTTATAGTTCGTACATTTACTATCTTTGCACTTTGAGACCATAAAAGCCATGAGGAAAAAGGTTAAAGAAATAATTGACATTATTCCCTTTAAATATTACGGTAATGGAAAAAGTAATTGTAGATATTTATTATACTGGGAATAATTATTGTGCCTACGCCCCTATTCTCCTTGGTTGTGTGAGTACCGGAACCACACTTTCAGATATAAAAAAGAATATCAGAGAGGCGATTGAATTTCACGTCGAAAGCAGTCTGGAAGATGGTGACGCTATTCCTGAAGTATTTAAAGGAGAATATGAATTGGATTTTAAGCTATCGGTTGAGGCGCTACTGAATGCATATAGTGATGTATTTACGAAAGCGGCATTATCACGCATCACCGGGATAAACCAACGCCAGTTATGGCATTATGCCTCTGGCATGAGAAAACCACGTCCCATACAACGTAAACGGATTGAAGATGGTTTGCACCGGTTAGGAACAGAACTCTTGAATATTGGAGTTTAATGCTCGAAACTCAATCCGTGTAATTGCAATTCGTGCCATTCGTCTTAATTCGTGTAATTCGTTCTTCACTGTAATTCGTCCCAATTCGTGCAATTCGTATCTTCCCCATTGATCAAAGCTTTTAAAAAAGTTCTGATTGAAAAAGGAATTCCGGTAAGCAATATATTAACCGACGACTGGGAATAGTCGGTCCCTGAGCCTTCGGCGTGCGTTTACTGAGCCTGTCGTAGTAAGCCGATGGTTTGAGCCTGTCGAACACTCAGTCGAACGCCTGTCGAAAACTCAGTCGAACGCTCGAAGCAGTCGAAGGAAATTCGTCTTCTTCGGGTAATTCCTTCCTTTCGATAACTGAAGTTCGTTTTAAAGAATTTATTTGATACCTTTGAATTAGTTAATAATGTTTTTTTGATGTAGTATAATCTCAGCGCTCCATATGGAAACAATAATCAGAATAAAAAAAAATAAACCTGCATTCAATGCCCTAATCCTTTTAGCTAAAGAGTTAGAAAAGAATGATCATACATCCATATCAATAAGTGAGATAAATAAAAAAAAGCAAAAATTTGAACTAATTGCACCTACTAGCAATAATAGCGATCCATTTGTCCTTTTTGATCAACTAACTGATTTTCCAAATTTGGATGAATTAAGAAAACAAGCATGGCCAAAGATCTAATAATAGTTGATAGTTGTGTATTGATAAAAGCATTCAGAAAAGATATCTATGCAATTAACGACTTGAAAGTGATATCTGGTTACACCGCATACTCAGTTATCACACAACTTGAACTGTTAATTGGTGCGAATACTAATCTGAAAAAAGAGGCAATTAATAAAATCTTTGAATCCTATTATGGAATTCATTTAAACCCTGTAATTTCCTTAAAAGCAATTGAGATTATGAAAAAGCATATATCTGGTCAACAAATTGTTTCTGTACCAGATTGCCTCATTGCAGCAACTTCAATTATAACTGGTTATCCATTATTGACATACAACAAAAAGGATTTCGAATTTATTGAAGGAGTTAATTTTTACAAATAACGATACTATCGTCACTCATACTAATTCTCACCGCTTTTACATTAATGCAATTCACCGATCTTGAGGTCGCTCTGAGACTTCGGCATGAGTTCAGTTTAATGCTTATCGAAGGGTCAAAGGAAATTCGTGTAATTCGTCTAAATTCGTGCAATTCGTTCTTATTATTAACCGACGACTGGGAATAATTCGTGGATAAGAACAATTTTCAGTAACTTTACTACATAGTAAATTCAAAAACTAAAAAATAAAATGCAAATCACTCCATTCCCGAAACACATCTTCTGGCAATATAAGCCCAATGCCGATATTCCCGACAAGGTGGTTTTAGAGAATTTACTGTTATATGGCGATTTAGACGATTTACTAAAGATTCCGCATCTTTTCTCCGAAAAGCAAATTGCTGAAGTGAAAGAAAATATTTTTGCTGACGGAAAATGGAAAAAGAGAGCTTTTTTTATTGAAAATATACTACTGGCAAAATGAACATCGATCTAAACAATATTCCTATAGCAACTGCAGAGTTATTGGTCAAGTTTGCCGACCTAATCTTCATTCAGAAATTCACCTTGGTTGGAGGCACCGCCTTATCATTACAAATCGGACATCGCCAAAGCGAAGATTTAGACTTTATTTACGATGGCGAGAAAATACCAACGACTATCCTGAAACGGGAAATATCGAAAAAATTCCCAACCTACAAGCTCATCAGGGAAGAACGTGATTACCAGCTCGATTTTTTAATCGAACAGGTTAAAGTTACATTTTTCTCTTCCGGTGCTGTTTTAATACCATTTCGTGTAATGAATTTTTCTGAAAAATATCGAAAAATAAACATCGCGAATATTAACATCATTGCGGTACTTAAAATGGCAACACTCGCACAACAAAATACCATTCGCGATTATTACGACTTGTACTTTATTTCAAAACATATCTTACCATTGAATGAAATTATTGAACAAAGCAAAGTAATGCTACCCAATATATCGGCAATAACCTATACCGAAACCATTATTTACACCGACGACATACCTGAAAACTCTATAGAGAATTACTTGAATCCCAAAGAATTGGTAACAAAGGAAGAAATATCAGTCTTTTTTATCGAAGAGCTGAAGAAATTACGAACCTGAATTAAACCATCCGTGTAATCCGTTTCAATCCGCGTAATCAGCATTAAACGCAATTCGTTTGTCACTGAGCAGCGTCGCCCTGAGCTTGTCAAAGTGTCGAATCAGGGTAGATGAGCATGTAGAATTAAAACGATTCAGTAACTGTGCCTGAGTATCACAGCGTATCGAAGTCTGGAAAGTGATTAGAGAATCATCTAACCGAATACATATCACGTAGCTAAAAGTTGCCAATTGAAAACTCGCACCAACAAATGAATAACAAGCAGATAATGCATTTCTTGTAATTAACAATTTTCTATACCTTTACTTTCAAAATTTTAAGATATGCTGTCGACTAATGAGATAATACAATTTCTTAAAAAGAACAAATCCTATTTCCGGGAACATTTTCACTGTTCCGAGATTGGACTATTCGGTTCTTATGCCAGAAACGAACAAACTGACGAGAGTGATATTGATATTTTGGTTGTCTTTGAACCTGAAACACCAAACCTTTACGATCTTGAACTGGAATTAAAAGAATACCTTAAAATGTGTTTCAAGAGAGACATTGATATTTGCGCTAAAAATTGGATTAAACCTATTTTTAAACCTTTAGTGTTAGAAGACGCAATTTATGCTTAATAAAGACTATTATATATTGCTCTCAATGCTCGAAACCCAATCCGTGTAATTCACCTTATCCGCGAAATTACTTTTCGTGCAATTCGTATTAATTCGTGTAATCCGTGTTTTTGTTGTTATTGGTGAAGAAGTCGGTAAATTAACAGATGATTTAAAGACAAAAAACACACAGATCAACTGGGAAAAGATATATTCCTTGCGCAATATTATAGCCCATCATTATTTTGGAATTAATGTTAATATAGTTTGGCAAATAATTAGCATCGACCTGCCAAAACTTAAAGATGATCTTGATATTCTTCTTAATAAATAACACAATTCTACCAAATCCACGTAATTCATTGACTTCTGAACAGTCGATCTCGAAGGTAATTCGTATTAATTCGTGTAATTCGTATTTTCACAGATAATTCATAACTTTGAAACCAAATTAAATAAGTGCACACGATGGTGAAAACATTAAAATATATTGTCCAGAAAGAAGGGAAGTACTATGTATCTCAATGCTTAAACGTCGATGTGTCAAGTTTTGGGAATACGGTACAAGAAGCAATAGACAATTTAAATGAAGCACTAATGCTCTATTTCGAAGACAAGGATGCATTATTTACAATCACCTTTTAGTTTTTTGTGAAATTCGTTTAAATTCGTAAAATTCGTGTTATAATAAAATTTGGGTTTCAACTTGTTTCGCAGCGAGGAAGTCATCAAAAATATCAGAAAGAAGGGTTTACAGTTATTGTTCCTTCGCCTAGAAAAGAAATTCCAATTGGTACATTCCGTTCAATTGTACGTCAGGCAGGTCTTTCTGTTAACGACTTCTTTGATAAAACAAAATAATAAAGTAAGCATACATCTTAACACGTTCGTGTCATTCGCATTAATTCGTGTAATTCGCATTTTATTGTAATTCGTCAAAATTCGTGCAATTCGTATTTTAGCTGTAATTCGCATTTTATTGTCATTCGTATATGAATATGCCTATACTTCCTGCTTCTGAATCCGAAAAGGTCGAGTTTAAAACATCATTCAATGAAGATGTTATTGAAACACTTGTGGCTTTTTCAAATACAAAGGGAGGCACTGTATATATTGGCATTTCAGACACTTCCGAAATTAAAGGCATTCAGTTGGGTAAAGAGACTACCGCGCAATGGATAAATGAGATAAAAAATAAAACAGCTCCACAAATTATCCCCGACATCGAAGTATTAACCATTAATGACAAGACTTTAATCTCACTAAGCGTTATAGAATATCCAGTTAAACCTGTATCTACAAGAGGTAGGTATTATAAGCGTGTGAGCAACTCTAACCATTTATTATCAGTATCAGAAGTCGTTGATCTTCATTTGCAGTCTATAAATTCAAGTTGGGACGCATACCCCGATCCGGTTCATTCCATGGATGACATCTCATTGGATAAAGTTCAGGCTGCCCTAATAACAATGAAGCAAAACCACTTGACCTTAATTGAAAATCCACTTTCATTTCTGATGAAATATGATCTGGTAAGGGAAAATAAATTGACAAATGCTTCTTATTTACTGTTCAAAAAAAATGATTCCGCAATAACAACGATCGAATTAGGGCGTTTTCAAAACGAGATCATTATAAAAGATTCAGCACGAACGAAGGCAGATGTGTTGACTCAAATTGAACTGGTGCTTGATTTTGTGAGAAAACACATCAACAAAGAGGTTATTATTACCGGTAATGCGCAAAACATACAGAAATGGCAATTCCCAATCGAGGCAATTCGTGAAATCGTGATCAATATGGTGGTGCATCGGGACTATCGTTTGACATCCGATTCTATCGTAAAGATATTCGACAATAAAATCGAATTTTACAATCCTGGCCGATTGCCGGATACGATTAGTATTCAAGACTTGTTGTCAAACACCTATCGTTCAACTCCCCGAAATAAGCTCCTTGCCGATTTTTTTAAAGATCTCGGACTTATTGAAAAATATGGTTCAGGTATTCAGCGGATCATAAATTATTTTAAAGAAGAGCAATTACCCACCCCTGAATTTCAAAATATTTCAGATGGTTTTATGGTAACTATTTATTCAAGTTCATCCTCTAAGTTGGGCGATAAGTTGGGCGATAAGTTGGGCGATAAGTTGGGCGATAATCAACGCTCGATTCTGGAATCAGTAAAAAATAACCCACACATAAGTTTGTCGCAACTTAGTAAAACTATTGGAATAAGTCAAACTGCAATTGAAAATAACATAGCCAAATTAAAAGGATTAGGAATTCTCAAACGCATTGGCCCCGACAAAGGCGGCCATTGGGAAATTATCAATCGGTTATAATTGAGTCCGGCACATAAGCAACTCGTTTTTTCGTGACAATTCGTCTTAATTCGTGTAATCCGTATAATTGTAATTCGTCACAATTCGTGCCATTCGCATTTTATTGTAATTCGTAGTTTATTGTAATTTGCATCTTTGCACTTGGAATTAACCCTTTGCACCTATAAAATTTTTATTTACCTTTGATCAAACAGAAAAGGATAGATTGCTATGATTGATATAAACATACTACCTCAAAAGGCCCAAAACGAACTGATCGATTTTTATCAGTTCCTCGTTGAACGCTATGCAATTGGAAAAAACAAAAAGCAGGCATCTTCAAACGCTACATCAAAACAGGTTAACAGTTTCTTCGATGGCTACAACATTGACTTAACTGATTTTAATTTTAACCGCAACGAGATCTATGACCGATAAACCTACATTAGACACCAATGTATTGATTTATGCTTTTGGAAAACAGGACGATGACCGTAAACAAATCGCCAAAACTATTATATCAAAGTGTACTGTTATCAGCCTTCAGGTGGCTAACGAAACCGTTTATGTACTACTGAGAAAATTCAAATTCACACCAAATGAACTGAATAAGGTAATTGAGTTTATGAAGCAGAATTTCGTCATCAGCGACTTGAATATTCATATATTGGATCAAACCATAAAAATTTCAGCCCAGTATGGCCTTTCCGTTTGGGACAGCATGATGGTGGCCTCTGCTCTCATCAATCATTGTTCCATCTTATATTCCGAAGATATGCAAGACAAGCAAATCATCGAAGGCAGGCTACAGATTATTAATCCATTTAAAAATTCAGCAAAGAAATAGTCCGAAAACTTAATCCGTACCATTCGTGTAATTCGTCTTAATTCGTGAAATTCGCATTCTTTGTGTAATTCGTCTTAATTCGTGTAATTCGTCCTTTATTGTAATTCGTCTTCTTTGTGTAATTCGTTGGTTCCTGAGCATAGTCGAAGGGAATTCGTGCCTGTCCGACCACTGGCGGATAATTCGTTGGTCCCTGAACCTTCGGCATGAGCTCAGTCGATTGCGCGAAGCAGTCGAAGGCAACCATTTACCATTTAACCATTTGACAATTTACCATTTAACTATTTACCATTTACTATTTCTTTGCACTGAATTCTTTGCACTGAATTCTATGACTGCGACTGATCACTTTTTTCATTTTCCTTTTTTCTCTTTTAGATTTGGTAAGCGATAAACTATAAAGTAAATTTGTGATTAAAATATTACATCATGACAGTTAAAGAAAAAATAGAAAAG
>Ga0209430_1000375_pt1 | contig 48005 bp, 40 predicted proteins | sample BarGraIncub1133A_FD_184504 | JGI IMG/M metagenome (GOLD analysis project Ga0209430, IMG submission 184504) | Arctic peat soil microbial communities from Barrow, Alaska - Barrow Graham LP Incubations 11-33A (SPAdes) (version 2) | ecosystem: Environmental > Terrestrial > Soil > Wetlands > Peat... | reverse complement strand
ACCTCCGGCTCACTAGTCCTTACTTGTTAACGTACCTCTCCGGCACAAAAATCTAGTCTCAGAGAGCCTTCGATATTTTGTATTGCCGGAATCGGTACGTTCACTGCGCTCGGCCGTCGAAGTCGCCGTCAGTCATGCCGCTATCCACTGTCCGCTTATCTGATCGTTGTAGAAACTGCCCAATTTTAGATTATAAACAATTCAAAATCAGTCATAAAAAAACGAAGATTGAGTCCGCCTCAAACTTCCACTACAACCAACAGAAGAACGGCCACAGGACGTAGAAGCTACTTTTGGTAACCTTAAAAACAATAAAGGCTTCAAGAGGTTCCATCTTCGTGGTCTGAAAAAAGTTGAAACGGAGTTTGGATTACTTGCGATAGCACACAATCTGGCAGAAATAGCTTGAAAGAGAGGCTGAAAAGGCCTTTTTATAATCAAAAGGCAGTAAATAAACAGGAAAAATAGCTCTATAAAAAGTTTAGGGAAAAAAGTCCGTCTGGGCACTCCTTTCCCTAAGAAATTTAAAGAGGTTGTTTCAAAGCTTTCGCTTTTGAGACAACTTTTTTTTGCTAAAAATTCGACCTCAAACACAATTTAATAATTAATTAATTTAATTTTACAGCACCTTATTGTAAATGACAACTAATACAACTGAATATGAAAACAAGAAAAGTCATGTCTAGTATTAATAAAATACAATGGTGGGGACAGTTTTATGGATATTAATAGTAAAAAATACAGAATAGGTTTTTTCTCATTTATTAAACCAGGAATTTTACCTTTTTCTGTCTTTATATTGTTTATTCTCGCTTATATTCCTTTATTGGCATATACTTATAGCACAGATAAACAATTAGGGGCTTGGATCGTAGCAATTATATGGATATGTTTTATGGGCGTACCACCTCTTGTTTTACATCTTAATTATTTCTTGCATGACAGAAAAAAATGCTTGGTAGTAAATAATGTGGAGCGGATTATAACTTTAACTGAAAGCTTAAATGAACATAGTATAAGATACGATGAAATTGAAAGGATTGAAAAATACCATTCAAAAGGATCAGGAGAAGGGTTCAAACCAAAAATGCCCTGGCATACTTATTATTTTTACAAGATTATCGTAAAAGACAAAGAACCTGTGTTTATCAGTAGAATGATACAAGACAATTTTGAGAAAAAGATTGAAGGAATATGTTTCAAATTTATAAGGGTTTTCTACCCAAAGATAAAATTAACCAAATTTTGAAAAAAATTTTCTAATCTTCCAAGTTTGAGTTGATTTTTGGAACCAAGCTCAGAACCAAAGAGGATATGAGTTTATTTTTTTTAAAAAATATGCAGACGTGGTATAATAGTAAAAATAAGTAAGGAAGAAAAATGGTGTAGATTTTTAAAAGTAAAACATACAAATAATACTGATTATGAGAAAAGTGGCAATTTCAATGATATTGGCAATTACATTATTGCTGATATCCTGCACTCAAAAAAAGAAGGAATCCAATTTGATAGTCACCCGTATTAACTCAATGAACGACGGTGTTGGCCCTATTGAAGATTTAAAAGATTCTGTATTAAAAAAAGGTGATACAATCGCTTATAGAGATTTAAAATTTGCATTTACAAGTGTAAAACATGATGTAGAATTGCTGCCATATTCAATGCTTATGTCTAATAAATACCATTATCCAAAAGCTTATTATGATGTATATTGCTGCTTAATAGCATTATATGATAATAACAAAGACGGTATTGATGACCAAACATTGAAAATGGCTCTTAAGTATTTGAGAAAAGGTGTAGAGTTACATGACGTTAGGGCAACTTCAACACTTGGAGAGCTGTACTTTATTGGTAAGTATGTTCCAAAAGACACCATTTTGGGAAAGAAGATGCTAATAGAGCTTGGAGAAGATTACTATGAGGGTAGGCTGTTGCAAAATGACACCATATTGGGAAAGAAGCAGAAGAAAAAATAGTGAGTATCTCGAATTTATGATAATAAAAAATCCCCCGGCCCCCGGCCAAAAAACCAGACATCGGGGGATCAATATTTTAAACAACTATCCCTTATTTCACCTTCATCGCACCAACTCCCTCCACCGTAATCTGAACCGGCTTAATGAATCCATTGGCGTCAAATTCCACTTTTTCAATACATACTTCCCGATCATTTGCTCCCGTTTTATCTAGCGGACGACGGTGGTAGAAAATGTACCAGGAATCATTCTTGGGCACATAAATCATGGAGTGATGACCAGCGCCACGGGCAATTTTGGGATCCTGTTCCAGGATTTTGCCAACACGGTTGAAAGGTCCGAAGGGTGAATCGGAAATGGCATAGGCCACGCAATAGTCGGGGCCTGTCCAACCACCTTCAGACCACATGAAATAGTACTTGCCATTTCTTTTGATCATGAAAGAACCTTCCACATATTTGTCGGGGGTGATTTCTTTGTAGAAAGTGCCATCCTCGTATGGTAATAGACCGGAGAAGTCTGGTTTCAGCATAACGACATTGCAATGTCCCCAACCGCCATAATACATATAATATTGGCCATTCTCCTCATAGACAAACTGGTCTATGGGTTGAGCGCCGTTGATGACCTCGTTGATGAGTGGTTTTCCGAGTAAATCCTTGTAGGGACCTTCTGGTTTGGAGGCTACACCTATTCCTATACCACCGATTTCACCGGGATGAACATCATTGGCTCCAAAAAACAGGTAATATTTGCCATCCTTCTCGATGGCAGCCGGAGCCCACAAACATTTCTTAGCCCATTTGACAGAAGTGGTATCAATGATATCTGGATGTTTGGTCCAGTTTACCAGATCTTTGGAGGAAAAGCAATCCAGATACACCTGTTCTTCGTAGCGGGCAGAATAAGTGGGATAGACCCAATAGGTCTTGTCGTAGATGACAGCATGCGGATCGGCGTACCAACCTTTAAAAATGGGATTTCCTGACATTGTTTTTGTCACATTCTTTTGAGCAGAACAAGAGGAAAACAATAATGGCAGGAAAAATAGAACTAAAAGGGCTTTCCTGAAATTCATTTGAATCATGGTTTTAAATGGAAAAAAAGTTTTGGTAAAAGTAAAAAAAAAGAACGAATCAATAAAAGATAAAAAATTATCTTTAGGTTTGCATTCAGACCAAAAAAAATTAATGCTATGACTGGAAATTTCACCTTCACCATCATTAAACCTTGCGCAGTTAAAGCAGGTTATACAGGCAAGATTTTAGAAGATATCATTAGCGGTGGTTTCGACCTTGTCGCAATGAAATTCATCCGAATGACCGAGAATGAAGCAAAAATATTTTATGCCGTGCATAAGGATCGACCTTTTTACAAGGAGCTTGTTGATTTCATTATTTCTGGTCCCATTGTAGTCGCTATTGTCACCAAAGAAAATGCGGTAGCCGACTTTCGTACCCTCATCGGAAAAACCAACCCTGCAGATGCAGCGGAAGGCACGCTACGCAGAAAATACGGACAAAGCCTCAACCATAATGCAGTGCATGGTTCAGATAGTGATGAAAACGCACTTCTGGAATCTTCACATTTCTTTTCGGGATTCGAACAACATTGGCATTACAAGGATTGATATTTAAAGTATGTTCAAGGTATTCAGAAACATAGACCGCAAAAACTATCGACCAATCTTTGGAGGTGCCGATATCTTCAAATTCATCGGTCCGGGACTTTTGGTCACTGTTGGCTTCATTGACCCGGGTAACTGGGCCTCCAACCTGGCTGCAGGTGCCGAGTATGGTTATGCGCTTCTGTGGATGGTGACTTTATCCACCCTTATGCTGATCATCTTGCAGCATAATGTGGCCCATTTGGGCATTGCTACCGGACTTTGCCTGGCTGAAGCTGCCACCACCCATCTCAAACCCCGTTATTCAAAGTTGCTGCTCACTACCGGTATGGGTGCATCCATTTCCACTTCACTGGCTGAAATACTCGGTGGAGCCATTGCACTCAATATGCTTTTTCAAATACCCATCCGAGCAGGAGCCTTTATAGTGACTCTTTTTGTCATTATCATGCTTTACACCAATTCATACAAGATGATAGAAAAGGTGATCATCGCCTTTGTTTCGGTTATCGGACTCTCCTTTTTGTACGAGCTTTCACTGGTCAATGTTGACTGGAACCATGCCATTTCCGGATGGGTGACACCTTGTTTTCCAAAGGGTTCCATGATTATTATCATGAGTGTTTTGGGAGCAGTTGTGATGCCTCACAACCTATTCCTACATTCTGAAGTCATTCAGAGTCGGCAATGGAATCTAAAGGATGAGAAAGTCATCAAAAAGCAATTGAAGTACGAATTTTTGGATACCTTGTTTTCAATGGGTGTTGGCTGGGCTATCAATAGCGCCATGATTATTTTGGCAGCTGCTACTTTTTTCAATACTCAGACGCCTATTATCGAACTTCAACAAGCCAACAATCTACTTGCTCCCTTGCTGGGAAATAATGCAACGGTGGTTTTTGCAGTGGCCTTGCTTTTCTCGGGTATAGCCTCAACCATCACTTCCGGAATGGCTGCCGGAACTATTTTTGCCGGCATGTATAAAGAGCCTTATGACATCAAGGATAACCACTCCAGAATGGGTGTCTTGTTGTCTTTGGTCATTGCGTTGGCCATCATACTTGTAATCAGTAATCCATTTAAAGGCTTGATTATCTCTCAGATGATATTAAGTATTCAATTGCCCATCACGATTTTTGCTCAGGTCAAACTGACTTCGTCGGAGAAAGTTATGGGCAAATACAAAAATACAACTCCCCTTAGAATCATACTCTACATATTGGGAGCCATTGTTACCGCACTAAATGTGGCATTGTTCATCAGCTTTTTTGTCTGATGTTCTATAGAAGTGTCAGCCGTAGATTAATCAAATACACCAAATTATATGAATGAAATAATTGAGTCTTCTGAAAAATTAATTAAACTTTCGACAGGAACTTTCACGATCGAAGAATTGGAAGCTGTATTTTCGGCCTTGCCGGCGGAAATCAGTTTTGTAGATAAAAATGATATTGTGAAGTTTTATTCCAATAAACCAAACAGGCTTTTTTTGCGAGGCAAAGGTGCACTCGGAAAAGACTTAAGACTTTGTCACCCACCCAGATTTCAGGAAGTGATGCAAAAGATTATCGGAGATTTTAAAAGTGGGAAAGAAAACAGAGCCTTGTTCTGGAGATCTGCTCACAAAGATAAATTTACGAGCATTGAATACATTGCCCTTCGAAATGAAAACAATGAATACCTTGGCACATTGGAGGTTGTGCAAGACGTTACAGAAATGCGCGCTATGGAAGGAGACCGGAACGAACTAGTCTACTCTCCAAAATAAGGGTTAAAGTAAAAAGGGGATGTCCTATGCTTCCAACGGAACAACAATCCACATGATCAGGTAAAGGAATAGACCAAAACCAGCCATAAAAACCATCAACGCATAAAGAATACGAACCAGGCTCTTATCAACTCCAAAATAATCTGCAATGCCTCCACATACACCACCAATCTTAGAATCTTTACTACGAAATAATTTTTTCTGTTCCATTTGTATTTAATTTTTCAACGAACAAATATAACGTATTAATTTTATATAAAAAGAAGCTTTGCACAATCATTTTTCGTACTTTTGCGTGCAATTTTTCATCAGAATGAATCGTCCAGAAAACAACTATCCCAACATATTAAATGCAATGCGACCAATACTGGTTGTTATGCTGCTCTGTTTTGGCTTTATTTTTCCGTCTCCTGCTCAAAATCAGAACGGTAAAATCCAGACTCAATCTTTTGCAAAACCACTTGGAAATAAAGCCACCGTTTCATTATTGACTGTGTCTCCGGGTGAAGAAACGTATGCCCAATACGGCCATACCGCACTACGTGTGAATGACCCCGAAAACGGCTTTGACTTAGTTTTCAACTACGGACTTTTTGATTTTAACAGCCCTAATTTTACCTGGCGTTTCGTCAGAGGAAAAACCGATTATATGGTTGGTGCATACTCTTATCAGGATTTTCTGATCGAGTATCAGATAAGTAACAGAGCTGTTTATGAACAAATCATCAACCTGAATCCAGACGAGCGGGAAGCTGTCTGGCAGGCTTTAGCTAAAAATATCCAACCAGAAAACCGCATATACCGATACAATTTCTTTTTCAACAACTGTTCCACCAAACCGCGTGATATCCTGGTAGATCATATTAAGGGAAAGGTTGATTACAAATGGAATGGAAAATTCAAGAATTTGCGGGATGAGATCCATTTCTCCACCAACAAATACCCTTGGACTACTTTCGGCATTGATTTAGTGATAGGTGCTAAAGCAGATGATTCAGCCAGTCTGAAATCTCAGCAATTTGCACCTGAATTATTGATGGAGTCTTTTGATAAAGCCATTATTCTGAGAGATTCAGCCAAATCAGTACCTTTGGTTTTGAAGACACTCACCCCTGTAGCCATTGATGAATCATTGATTGAGAAACCCACCTGGACTCCCGGACCTAAGCTGGTTTTATGGATTGTTTTTATCCTGGTGGCCGGCCTCAGTCTGATGGAATTCAGAAAAGGCAAGAACTACCAGGCACTGAACGCAGTCTTATATACTGTAACTGGGCTGGTTGGTACTATCATCGCATTCATGGTGCTCTTTTCAGAACATCCCACAACCGATGTCAATTACCTCCTTCTTTGGTTGCATCCTTTGAATTTGATCTATGCTGTTTGTCTGCTCATTCCGGCATTCAGAAAGAATTTAGCCGATATCTATCTGAGCATCAATCTTCCTTTCCAGCTGTTTGCACTGGCTGGAACCTTATTTTTACCTCAGTATTTTCACCCAGCTTTGTACCCCATCCTGCTCTGTTTAATCATGCGTTCAGGATTGGCATTAGTATCCCTTCAGAAAAAGCGTAAACATGCATAAATTTCTAAGTTCCCTTCTTGGATTACTCACAGCTACAGCCTCGGGGCTTTCAATACAAGCTGCCGACACTGCACCTAAACTGGTCATTGGTTTACACATCGACCAGTTGAAGGGAGAGTATCTGGAATGGTTCATGAACGGATTCGGCGAAAACGGATTCAAAAAGATGATTCAATCCGGAACATCGTGCAAAACGGTGCTCTATGATTACCCAAAACCGGATGAAGCTTCTGCCTGCGCCAGCTTTGTCACTGGAAGCACCCCTCGCGAGCATGGAATTATTTCACGTAAATGGTATGATCGCAATACCGGAAAAATCATTTCATGTGTCTATGATCCTGAATACCTGGGCAATTATACGCAAGCGACCGTTTCACCCAAAAATTTGCACGTATCGACACTTGGAGACGAATTAAAAGCCTCAACCGATGGCAGAGGTAAAGTCTTTTCCGTAGGAATATCCGCCGAAGAAGCCATCCTGCTGGGTGGACATTCAGCCGATGGTGTCTACTGGATAGATGAGACAAGCGGTAAATGGTGTACATCTACCTATTATAATTATATGCCAACGTGGTTGCAAAGCATCAATGACCGCAACGATGTATCCCAATTGGTTTCACAGACCAGTTGGCAGCCCTTGCGTCCTTTGAGCAACTACCACTATATGCCTTATCAGGATAGTCCGACTCTGTTCCAATATTTACTCAATAAATATGGAAAAGACAACATCCGGATGTATAAGGAAACCCCATTGGTCAATACGGAAGTTCGGAAACTTGCTGTTGAAACCATTGAAAAAGAGAAACTTGGCAAAGACGATATCACCGATTACCTGGTCCTGGAAATGACAGCATCCAGCAAAATGGAATCCACAAAAACTATTTCTGCGCTTGAAATACAGGATATCTATTTTCGCCTGGATCAAGAAATTGACTCTTTACTAACAAGGGTGGACAAACAGGTCGGACTCGCTAATACACTGATTTACATTGTTGGTAGCGGTTCTACTGTGTATCCTGTAGTTGATATTCCCAATGAAAAAACATACGGTGGTGATTTCTACCCCGAAAGATGCAGCTCTCTGCTGAACCTCTATTTGATGGCCATTTATGGCAATGAAAAATGGGTTAAGACATGGCACAATCAACAAATTTTTCTGAATCGTAAATTGATCGATGAAAAAGGAATCAATTACGATGAAATCAGTTTAAAAGCCGCAGAATTCCTGACTGAGTTCAGTGGTGTTCAAAGCGTTATACGCTACAAACAATTTCTTCTGGGAGAATTCAATACCTCCTTGAATGACTATGCAAACTCTGTTTATTCAGAGCATTCAGGTGATTTATTCCTGGAAATAGAAAGTGGTTGGAATATCCGTGAAGATGCTTCGAGCAAAGAACATCAGGTACGGTCTGAAGCTTATAGCACTCCATTCCTGATGTTTGGAGTCAATGCTCCAGCCCAAATCATCAACACTCCTGTTCACGTCGGAGATATCACCAGAACGCTGAGTAAAGTGTTTCGGATACGGCCCCCTAACGCCTGCCAGGGTCATATCATACCAGAATTGAATTAACCGCAAAAAAATTGTATTTTTGCGACATCAAACATTTTGTAACTTACATCAATCAAATATTATGGGTTTCAATGAAATACTTTCCAAAGTTTTTGGAAACAAGTCGCAACGCGACATGAAAGAAATATCTCCCTATGTAGAAAGAATAAAGGAAGCATATCCTGCCATCAAAGAATTAAACAACGATGAGCTTCGCAACAAGACCCTGGAAAAACGTGCAGGTATCCAGAACAGTGTTACCGAAGAACGCAACCGCATAGCCGAATTGAAAGAAGGCATTGAGGATTTGGAGCTTGAAAAACGCGAAAACATTTACAGCGAAATTGACAAACTGGAAAAAACCATTCTGGAGAAAATGGAAATAGCACTCGATGAAGCGCTTCCTGATGTTTTTTCCATTGTGAAGGAAACCGCTCGTCGTTTCACCGAAAACACTGAAATCGTGGTTACTGCCACTGATTTTGACCGTGATTTGGCAGCAAAACACGATTTTGTTCGTATCGAAGACGACAAGGCCATTTATCAAAACCATTGGCTTGCAGGTGGAAATGACATCACCTGGGACATGATTCATTACGATGTCCAGCTATTCGGTGGTTCTGTACTTCACAAAGGTAGAATTGCCGAAATGGCAACTGGTGAAGGTAAAACCCTGGTCGCCACCCTACCCGTATTCCTGAATGCATTGACCGGAAACGGTGTTCACATTGTGACGGTCAACGATTACCTGTCCAAACGTGACTCCGAGTGGATGGGCCCTTTATATATGTTCCACGGTCTATCCGTTGACTGTATCGACAAACACCGTCCTAACTCCGAAGAACGTCGTAAAGCGTATATGGCCGACATCACTTTCGGTACCAACAATGAATTTGGTTTTGACTATTTGCGTGATAACATGGCATCCAGCCCAATGGATCTGGTACAACGCCCACACAATTATGCCATCGTCGATGAGGTCGATTCGGTATTGATTGATGATGCCCGTACGCCTTTAATCATTTCAGGACCAGTTCCCAGAGGTGAAGATCAATTGTTTGAAGAACTTCGTCCAAAAGTGGAACGTGTGGTAACAGCCCAAAAGGCTTTGGCTACGAAATATCTGTCAGAAGCGCGTAAGCTTTTGGCCTCAAACGACAAAAAAGAACAAGAAGAAGGTTCACTCCAGTTGTTCCGTTCTCACAAAGGCTTTCCAAAAAACAAGCCTCTGATCAAGTACCTCAGTGAACAAGGTGTTAAGGCTGCTATGCAGAAAACGGAAGATTTCTATATGCAGGACAACAACCGTCAAATGTCTATCGCGACCGATCCGTTGTATTTTGTCATTGATGAAAAAAACAACAGCATTGAACTAACCGATTTGGGTATTGATTACATCACCGGTGATACAGAAGATCCACATTTCTTCGTTCTTCCCGATATAGGCTCTCAACTTTCTGAAATTGAAAATCTGGGCCTTACTGCTGAAGACAAAGAAACCAAGAAGGATGAATTGATGCAAAACTACGCTGTCAAGTCTGAACGCGTACACACCATCAATCAGTTGCTCAAAGCATATTGTATGTTTGAAAGGGATGATGAATACGTGGTTATCGACAACAAGGTTAAAATTGTTGACGAACAGACTGGTCGTATCATGGAAGGCAGACGCTATTCCGATGGTCTCCATCAAGCGATTGAAGCCAAGGAACGAGTGACAGTCGAAGCTGCTACTCAGACTTTTGCTACCATTACGCTTCAGAATTATTTCCGTATGTATCACAAGCTGGCTGGTATGACCGGTACGGCTGAAACGGAAGCCGGTGAATTCTGGAGTATCTACAAACTGGATGTAGTGGTTATTCCAACCAACCGCCCCATTACACGTAAGGATATGGAAGATCGCGTTTACAAGACTAAACGTGAAAAATATCAGGCTGTCATCGAAGAAATTGTACGCTTAGTAGAACTAGGTCGTCCGGTTTTGGTAGGTACAACCTCTGTTGAGATTTCGGAATTATTGAGTAAAATGCTCATGATGCGCAAGATCCAGCACAATGTTTTGAATGCCAAGCTCCACCAACGTGAAGCTGAAATTGTATTGGGTGCAGGTCAGACTGGTGCAGTAACCATAGCCACCAACATGGCCGGTCGTGGTACTGACATCAAGCTTTCTCAGGCTGTGAGAGATGCCGGAGGTTTGGCCATCATCGGTACAGAACGTCACGAATCCAGACGTGTTGACCGTCAGTTGCGTGGTCGTGCCGGACGTCAGGGTGACCCGGGTTCCTCTGTTTTCTATGTTTCTCTGGAAGATAATCTGATGCGTTTGTTTGGTTCAGAAAGAATCACCGGCATCATGGACAGGATGGGATTCAAGGAAGGCGAAATGATTGAGCACAGCATGATTTCCAAATCTATTGAGCGTGCTCAGAAAAAAGTGGAAGAAAACAACTTCGGTGTTCGTAAGCATTTGCTGGAATACGATGATGTCATGAACAATCAGCGTGAAGTGGTTTACACAAAACGTCGTCACGCATTGATGGGTGAACGTATTGGCATGGATATCATCAACTCAATGTATGATTTGACAACCATGTTGGTTGAAAATGCAGAGGCTGCCAAGGATTTTGATGGTCTGGTGATGGATATCCGCAGCAATTTTGCCATGGATGTGCCTTTTGATGCTGAAACATTTTATGCTTCCAAAACAGAGGTTAGTATTGATAAGATTTTTGATGCTGCCCTGGAACTTTTCAAACGCAGAACGGAAAGAATGGCTGCTGTTGCCAATCCTGTAATTCAACAGGTTTATGAACGTCAGGGTGCTCAATATGAAAACATCTTGATTCCAGTGACAGACGGTAAACGTAATTATAATATTTCTGTTCATTTAAAAACGGCTGCGGATAATCAATCGAAAGAAGTGGTCAAAAGTTTTGAAAAGTCCATCATGTTGTATACCATTGATGAGGCTTGGAAGGAAAATCTACGTGAACTCGACGAGTTGAAGCATTCAGTTCAGAATGCCAGTTATGAACAGAAGGATCCGTTGTTGATTTACAAGCTGGAGTCTTATAATTTGTTCAAAACGATGGTTGAGTCCATGAATAAGAAGGCTATCTCCATTTTAATGCGTGGTCAGATTCCTCTTCGTGAACCGGAAGCTGTTCGTCAGGCTGCACCTGAAAAACGCGAGGATTACAGTAAATACCGTACCGAAAAGGATAGTGTTCCAGGTGATGGCAGTACCCCTCCAGCTAAAAAGGAAGACCATCATATTGATCCAATCAGAGTGGAACAGAAGATCGGACGAAACGATCCTTGTCCTTGTGGCAGTGGTAAGAAATACAAGCAGTGTCACGGTAAGGATATGTAAGGTCCTTTAAACACATAATTGAAATAGATTGTCTCACAAGGGCAATCTATTTTTTTGTTATACGGTAACGACTGCTCAATCACGCATCTAAAATAATCCCCCCATCCTTATTAATGAGGATTGCACCCTCGCTCATTTATGGGTACTTTTGCAAAAAGATTGAAACATATGGCTTATTTGAGAAACGTATCCCTTTTGATTTTCCTTTATTGCAGTATTTATGCAAAAGCAGACACGCTGAAAAAAGACACTACACACATGTCTGCACCCGATCTAAAGGAAGTGGTCATCACTTCTTCCAAGGACGGCAGAATGGAAAAAGACCTGCCCGCTTCCATCACCGTTTTGGCGCAAACAGAGCTTACAAACTGGAATGTGACCGGTATCAAAGACATCAGTGCCGCTATCCCCAACCTCTTCTTCCCCGATTACGGGTCCAAACTGACATCTCCGGTCTATATCAGAGGCATCGGTTCAAAAATCAATGCACCCTCGGTGGGACTTTATGTGGATGGCATACCGTATTTTGAAAAATCGGTCTTTGATTTTGAATTTGACGAAGTGGAACGCATAGAAGTATTGCGCGGACCTCAAGGTACTTTATTCGGTCGCAATACCATGGGTGGAATTATACAAGTAATTACTAAAAATCCATTGGAAAGTCAGGGAGGAAAAATTAGCCTGACGGGAGGCAACTATGGTCGCCGCGAACTGACGGCATCCTATTACGGAAAGATTTTACCGGTGCTTGGCTATTCCATTTCCGGCAAATACAACCATTCGGACGGATTCTTCGTTAACCAGTATACCGGTGAGACAGCGGATAAATCAAATTCCTGGAGCGGTTCGGGCAAATTGGTCTGGAAAGCGACTAAGAGCTTAGACCTTAGACTACAAGTTCATTACGACAATCTGAAACAGAACGGATACCCCTATGCTTTGATGGATTCTGCAGGTCGTATCGGAAATGTAAATTATGATTCGGTCAGTTACTACAACCGTGAAATACTTTCAAGCGCATTTGTCATCAACAAATCATTTACCGGTTTTCAATTGAAATCAGTCACAGGACTTCAGACTCTTTCAGATTTACAGGCCATTGACCAGGATTTCTCTGTCAAGCCCACCTATTTCGTCACTCAAAAACAAAATCAGAGACTCTGGACGGAAGAACTGGAAGCTCACTCCATCGGTAACGAACATTATAACTGGTTGTTTGGTGCATTTGCATTCAGTCAGACTACGCAAAACCTTTTAAAAGTAAATGCGAACGTAAAAACCTACGATGCGCCCACTCAGGGTCTGGCCTTCTATCACCAATCAACACTAAACAACATCCTGCTGACAGGACTTTCGCTCACAGCAGGACTGCGTTACGATTATGAAAGGGGTTCACAGGATTACCTTTATCAGAAACCGGTAAAAGGGAGCATGCATACCGAGGCACACTTATTTACCAAACTAGCCTTCGCGCAATGGTCACCTAAGATTTCCATCCAATACAAGATAAACCCCACCAATATGGTTTACGCTTCCGTGACCAAGGGTTATAAGACAGGTGGATTCAACACGTCCTTTGACACAGTGCCAGAGCAAACCTTTAAGCCGGAATTTAGCTGGAATTATGAAATTGGCGAAAAATACAGTTTATGGAACAATCGTTTGAACGGTGAAATGGCCATTTTCTACACCGATTGGAAAAATCAGCAGATTTCCCAGCCCATGCTTAGCGGAGTGGGCTCCTTGCTACGAAATGCAGGCCAGTCACACAGCAAAGGGGCTGAATTTTCCCTACATGCCTTATTGGTTAAAGGTTGGAACGCCAATTTGAGTTACGGTTACACAGAAGCAAAATTTGAGGACTATCGCTCGGGAACAATTGATTATTCAGGTAACTTTATACCCTATGTGCCTCGTCATACACTCATGCTTGGTAGTGATTATACCTGGATGATCTCTAAACCTTATCTGGACAAAGCTATTTTTTCCTGTCAATATGTCGAAACCGGAAAACTGTATTGGAACGACAACAATACAGCAAGCCAGAAAGCGTATGGCACTATCAACGGTAAAGTTTCGCTGAAACGTCAAAACCTGATGCTGGACCTTTGGGTTAAAAATGCTGCCAGTAGCGAATACACCGCTTTTTACTTTGAAATGTCTACCAACAAATATGGTCAAAAAGGTAAACCCAGAACCTTGGGTGCTACACTGACTGTCCTTATACCCTGATAAATTGATGAAACAAGCTGCCAAACTATCTACATTCTTTTCGCTTTATCTGGCTCAGGCTGTGCCTATGAGTCTTTTCAGCACGCTCTTGCCTGTGCTGATGCGACAAGATTCTTTTTCGCTGAGCGCCATCGGTTTGTTGCAGCTCATCAAATTGCCATGGATTCTAAAATTTTTCTGGGCTCCATTGGTAGACAGAAAGACAACAGGGTTGAAAGCGTTCAAAAAATGGATCATCGTTTCAGAATTGGTTTATGCGGTACTGATTTTCGCCATCGCTTTTCTGGATCTGAAAATGAATTTTACATTGATTTTCGGATTGATATTACTCTCTTTTATGGCTTCGGCCACTCAGGATATTGCTACCGATGCGCTGGCAGCCCTATCTTTCAACAGCAAGGAACGTGGTCGGTGTAACAGTATGCAAAGCATGGGTAGTTTCGCTGGAACACTTGTGGGAGGTGGTATCATGATTTTGCTATACAAAGAAATCGGTTGGATGGTCCTATTTATCGGAGTGGCTATTTTTCTGATCATTGCCATCTGGCCTATTGTCAGATATAAGGATGCTGAACTGACTTCCCGTAAAGTAAAGGACTGGTTTACCATCCGGGATATCGGTCATTTTTTTAGCCAGGAAGGCGGTATCAAACAACTATTTTTCTTGTTGCTCTTTCAAATAGGGATGATTGGGATACTGGCCATGTACAAACCATACCTGGTGGATCACGACTTCGGGTTAAAAGAAATTGGTTTGATGTTTGGCGTTTTCGGACCCTTGTTCGGAATTTTATCTTCCTTTTTGGGAGGCTATTTGCTTCGTCGGTACAGCAGATATCAGGCAAAACTGATGATTGCTGTACTCATCGTTTTGGTACCTCTTTCATTTTTGATACTCACCGTTCTGGACCCAACCAGACCCATGCTTTACTGTTTTGTGGCATTTATGTGGACAGCCTACGGATTTTCCTCCGTCCTGGTCAACACGGTAGCAATGGATTTTGTACGTGCTGGCAGAGAAGGTACCGATTTTACGATGCAAACTGTATTGGTGCATCTGAGTAGTATGTTCATCGCAGTCTTCAGTGGAAAGATGGCAGACAGTATTGGTTACAATGGATTGGCCCTGACCGAATTTAGTTTGGCTTTAATCTCGTTGATTTATATTATTTTTATGGGTAAAACTCAAAGAAAATGCTAAACAATTTTTTGACTGAAAAATACAATATTCCCGTACCACGTTACACCAGCTATCCGCCGGCTACCTTTTTTCACGAAGGTTTTACAACGGAAGATCTTTTAGTGGCTATCAAGGAATCAAATGAATTGGAACCTTCCAACCTTTCGTTTTATTTTCATATACCCTTTTGCCGTCACCACTGCACGTATTGCGGTTGCAATGCCTATCCAATGGAAAATGAGGCAGCCATTGACGCCTACATGAAAGCTGTTCGTCAGGAATTGAGCATCGTTTTACCCCTGCTAGATCCTCAACGAAAAATCTCCCAGATACATTTTGGGGGTGGCAGTCCTACCTGCATACCGGTACATTATATACAGGAACTGATTGACATTTTGCAGTGCGGATTCTCGATGACTGACAAACCGGAAATTGCTATAGAATGTCATCCAGGCTACCTGAGCATGGCAGATTGGGGAAAACTGGCCGATGCAGGTTTCAATCGTTGCAGCATTGGCCTACAGGATTTCGACCTTCCGGTTTTAAAAGCCGTCAATCGCAGACCCTCGTTGGAACCCATAGAAGAAGTGGTCGCTTACCTGAAATCACGAAACATTTCAGTCAATCTGGATTTCATTTACGGCCTGCCGTACCAGACACCGGAAAGCTTCGCTGATACCATCACCAAAGCCGTGGCTTTAAAACCGGACCGCCTGGTCACTTTTTCATACGCTCATGTCCCCTGGGTGCATCCCATCCAAAAGACGCTGGAAAAACATGGACTACCCGATTCAACTTTGAAATCGAAACTTTATGAAACAGCAAGCACCATTCTAACAGCAAACGGCTATTGTCAAATCGGCATGGATCATTTTGTTTTACCGGGTGATGACTTGGATTTGGCCAGTCAAAGTGGAAAACTGCATCGAAACTTTCAGGGTTATTGTACCTGGGAAACAACTGGGCAGGTTTTTGCATTTGGCGTAACAGGGATCAGTCAACTCACTACCGTTTACGCTCAAAATACCAAAAGTATACCGGATTACATCAAACTGGTAGGTGAAGGCATTTTACCCGTGGTAAAAGGCTATCGACTTTCAAAGGAAGAACAACTAGTTCGGGAAATCATAGCCCTACTCATGTGCAATGGTGTGTTAAACTGGAGTCTTCTGGCTGATAGACTTGGTTTTAAATCCGTTGAAAAACTGAAACAAAAACTTACCTACCAGAATGAAAAACTGGAGGAAATGGCCAAAGACGGACTTATAGAGCTTTCTTCTGAATCCATTCAGGTTACAGAAACCGGGCGTCGTTTCGTCCGTAACTTAGCATCCATATTTGATCCGTTATTCAAAGCAGGAACATCTGGTTATTCTTTACCTGTCTAAACCTAAAAAACAGTAAATTAAGTATGAAAACAATAGAAGTGGACGTTGTCGTTATTGGAGCTGGTATTACAGGTTTAATCACTGCCTTCAACCTACTTGAAGCCGGTAAAAAGGTTTTGTTGGTGGAAAAATCGGATCGTACAGGTGGACAAATGGATTCCGTAACCGATCAGGGTTTTGTTTTTGAAACAGGTCCCAACACTGGTGTACTCAATAATATAGAGGTCATTCGCTTGTTTGAACGTTTGCAGGATCGAATCAAGCCAGAAACGGCCCGTAAAGAGTCCAAAATCAGACTGATCTGGAAAGGAAAGAAGTTCCATGCCCTGCCCCACGGCCACCAAATAGGTATCACGACCCCACTTTTTACATTCACAGATAAAATGAGCATCTGTTTCGAACCCTGGCGCCCCAAAGGAAAGGACCCCATGGAAACGATTGGTGCAATGACTCGTCGTCGTTTGGGGAAATCTTTTTTGAAATATGCCGTGGATCCTTTTATTTCAGGCATTTACGCAGGTGACCCAGACCGTTTGGTCACCCGTTTTGCCTTACCCAAGCTGTACAATCTGGAGCAAAACTATGGCAGCTTTATCCGTGGGGCTATCAAATTACACCATCCAGTTAAAACCGAAGAAGAAAAAAAAGTGACCAAGGAAGTATTCTCCGTTCCAGGAGGTTTCGGTCAATTAAGCAAAACACTCACGGAAGCCATTTCCATGGAAAATATTCGACTATCCGTCGGACATGCTGAGGTTCAGCCATCTGAAGGACCCTATCGATGGAAAACCGTATTGAAAGATGAACTAGTTTTTTCCAACTTTGTTGTCACAACCACCCCAGGATACACCCTACCCGATTTAGTGCCTTTTGCCTATGAAAAAGCAATCCATGCCATAGCAACAATGCCCTACGCCCACGTTGTTCAGGTGGGAGTCGGTGTACGCAAAGAAGCTCACAAGATTCCACAGTGTTTTGGCGGACTGGTTCCTTCCTGCGAAGGGAAAGATATGCTGGGAATACTTTTTCCTTCCAGCTGTTTTGAAAATCGGGCACCGGAAGGCGGAGCCACACTTTCCTTTTTTCTTGGAGGTCGAAAACGTCCGGAAATCATAGACTGGACAGACGAAAAGATCAGTGAGATGGTAGAGGAATCCATGGTTTCCATGTTTGGCTTTTCCAAGGGATTTAAACCAGATGTACTGCACATTTACAGACACGACCGCGCTATTCCACAATACGAAGCGGACACGGAAGAACGCTTGACTGCCATCGATTTTTTGCAATCAAATCATCCTGGATTAGTACTGGCCGGAGGCATCCGTGATGGAATTGGTTTGGGGGACAGAATTCGTCAGGCAAGTGAAATATCGGAGAAAATCAGTTTAATTCTGAACGCTTAAATTTGTTGACAAAATGTAATGTATTTCTGAATTAAAGTGACATTCTGCAAATATACAAAATACATATTTATTCTATATTCGTAATTATATGCAGAATTGCATAATGTATGATGCTCTATTTTAGTATATTAAAAATTAATCAACTACATTTTTTATTAATATAAAGCATAAATATTGCATAACAAAAAATAATGTCGCATTTTTGTAATAGAAATTCTCGACCTAAGAATTCTATTTTTAACCATCTAACATTATTATGCAACTATGAAGACTGCAGAAGTGTTGGCGAACCTCAAACGCCGATTTCCCAATGAACCTGAGTATATTCAGGCAGTAGAAGAAGTATTGTCGACCATCGAAGATGTGTACAATCAACATCCAGAATTCGACAAAGTGAACCTTATCGAAAGAGTGTGTATTCCAGATCGCATCTTATCTTTTCGCGTGACCTGGATGGATGACAAAGGTAAATACCAGACAAACATGGGTTACCGCATTCAACACAACAATGCTATCGGCCCTTACAAAGGTGGACTTCGTTTCCACTCTTCCGTATATCCCGGTATCCTGAAATTTTTAGCTTTCGAACAAACGTTCAAAAATGCTTTGACTACGCTTCCTATGGGAGGTGCTAAAGGTGGTTCCGATTTCAGCTCTAAAGGCAAATCAGATGCTGAAATCATGCGCTTCTGCCAAGGTTTCATGATTGAACTTAACAGACTTATTGGCCCTGATACAGATGTTCCTGCAGGTGATATAGGCGTAGGTGGTCGTGAAATCGGTTACATGTTCGGTATGTACAAAAAACTTCGCAACGAATTCACAGGAGTCTTGACTGGTAAAGGTCTTGAATTTGGTGGTTCATTGATTCGTCCCGAAGCTACCGGTTATGGTAACATTTACTTCCTGATGAACATGCTGAAACGCAAGGGCATCACCGACCTCAAAGGTCAGGTTGTTGCTATATCAGGTTCAGGAAATGTTGCAACTTACACAGCAGAAAAAGTTCTTGAATTGGGTGGTAAAGTCATTACCATGTCTGACTCTAACGGTTACATCTACGATCCGGAAGGTATTGACAGCGAAAAGCTGGCTTACATCTTCGATCTGAAAAATGTTTACCGCGGTCGTATCAAAGAATATGCTGACAAGTACAACTGCAAATACGTTGAAGGCGGTCGTCCATGGGCTGAAAAATGCACCATCGCTTTGCCTAGCGCAACTCAAAATGAGTTGAATGGTGACGACGCCAAAATTTTGATTGCAAACGGTTGTATCGCTGTATCTGAAGGTGCTAACATGCCTTCAACACCAGATGCTATTGAAGCTTTCATCGCGGCTAAAATTCTTTATGCTCCAGGTAAAGCTGCTAATGCAGGTGGTGTATCAGTATCCGGTTTGGAAATGTCTCAAAATTCTTTGAGATATTGCTGGACCAAAGAACAAGTGGACGAAAAACTGATGAAAATCATGTTCGATATTCACGAATCTTGCGCTGAATACGGTACTGAAGCTGACGGTTATGTTAACTATGTGAAAGGTGCAAACATTGCAGGTTTCATGAAAGTGGCAAAAGCGATGATGGCTCAAGGTGTAATCTAATCCGAACAAAAAAAATTGCAATTACTGTAATGGTAAGGTCTCAGGCTAAAGCTTGAGACCTTTTTTCGTTCTATATTGAATAGGGCTTAATCCGACCCGCTTCTTGAAAACTGTACAAAAATAATCTGCGCTGTCAAACCCGGATTCAAAAGCTACTTCCTGACTAGTCTTCAAGGTGTTGGCCAGCAGATCCTTACTCTTTTGTATTTTAAGCTCCAGAATATATTGAGAAGGTGCGAAACCTGTGTATTGCTTAAAAATCCGTCTGAACCAGGAATAGCTCATATGCACCAGTTCCGAAATGATTTCAGGCGACATGCCTGACTGTAAATTTTCAGCCATGAGAATTTTCGCCTTATTGATCTGATTGCTCACTTCCAGATTCTCGAAAGAGGAATGTTTATCCTGTGAATAGGCATAACCCAATAAATGATTAACAATACCTGCAAGCATCTGTTGAAAGCCTGTCGTCTGTTCCTGGGCATTGGAAATAGCTTCTTTGTAGAGTTGTACAATCTCTTCCCGTATTCCCACCGAAAAGATGGGTTTATTTTTAGTGAAAAAGCCGTTTCCTATTCGGTTGTCAATATTTTTGCCTCCAAAACCGATCCAGTATTCGTCCCAGCCTGTATCCATATCGGGTTTGTAACTATGCCATTCACCGGGAAAGAGCAGAAACATCATGCCTTCATTAACATCGACCCGCTTTTGCTCTGTAGAAACAAAGCTCCCTTTACCTCGACTGATGTATAACAGTTGATATTCATCCAATACCCGTCCGTTTTCAGTAGAGAAAAAATAGCGACTTGGATGATTTATAGGAGGATAGGGCGAATCTTTCTCAATATGTTGAAAGCCAACAGAACTGATGGTCAAACCCCATAGAGCATCGTGTTCATTTGCTATCAAATATTTTATATGTATAAAATTTTCCATGGCTCTGTTTTAAAAATCATTAAACAAAATACATTATTTCCTTAGAGTCATAAAGATATTATATGATAGGCAAATATATATATTTTATCTTAATGTTAATAAGTATCATTTATTAAAATATATAAATCATTTTATACAATATTTGCACCCGATGTCCTATTACATTTGTACTAATTTTAATTTTTAGTTTTTTACTTGCAATGACAAAAATACACCATTTTTTCGCTTTTGACCTCGGAGCAACCAGCGGCCGTTCCATACTTGCCACATTATCTGAGAATAAACTGGAACTTCAGGAATTAAGTCGCTTTCCAAATAAAATAATCCGCGAGAATGGTAAATTCTATTGGGATATTCTGGCGCTTTTTGAAGCTTTGAAAGACGGCTTAAAGAAAGTGTCAGCTTTAAACATAAAACTGGACGCCATCGGCATTGATACTTGGGGAGTTGACTTCGTCTATCTGGATTCAGAAGGAGAAATCATTGAAAAACCCCGTTCCTATCGCGACCCATACACCCAAGGAGCACCGGAAGAATATTTTAAGCTTGTCCCTAAAAAGGAATTGTATGACCTGACAGGCATTCAAATCATGAATTTCAACAGCATTTTTCAATTATATACAGCCCAAAAAGAGCAGAATTCAGCTGTAACCAAAGCAAAAAGCCTGCTATTTATGCCGGATGCACTCTCCTATCTTTTGACAGGAAAAAAAGTCTGTGAATACACCATTGCTTCGACCTCGCAGCTATTGAATCCCAGAACCAAGGCGTTCGAACCAAAACTTTTGGAAGTGATGAATATTTCCCCTTCCTTGATGCAACCCATTGTCATGCCAGGCGAAATTATCGGATACATTAAAGAAGATATAGCCAAAGAATGTGGCATTGAACAAACACCTGTCATAGCTGTTGCCGGACACGATACCGGTTCCGCAGTCGTTGCTGTACCTGCCGAAAATGAACATTTTGCCTTTCTGAGTTCAGGTACCTGGTCGCTCATGGGCATTGAAGTAGATGAGCCGATCATCACCACCGAATCCTATGCAATCAATTTCACCAACGAAGGCGGTGTCAATGGTACCACTCGTTTCCTTAAAAATATCACAGGCATGTGGCTGCTGGAGCAATGCATCAAAGAGTGGGAGGAAAAAGGTCGAAACTACGATTATAGCCAAATCACCAATATGTCAAACACTGTGGAAGGATTCCAATCGTTGATCGATCCAGACGACGAATCATTTGCGAATCCGGAAAGTATGACGGCTGCCATTGTCGCATTTTGCGAAAGGACCTATCAAAAATCACCTGAGAGTGATGCAGAATTTACCCGATGCATCTTTGACAGTCTGGCCTTAAAGTACCGTTACGTCTTAAGCTTTTTGCAAAGAACAGCTCCCTTCCCCATCGAAAAGTTGCATGTTATTGGTGGTGGATCACAAAACAACTTGTTGAACCAGGCTACTGCCAATTCCATCGGTATGCCTGTTATTGCCGGTCCAAGCGAAGCCACTGCCATCGGAAATATCCTGATTCAAGCCAAAGGCATAGGCCTGCTGGATTCCTTGCAGGAAATACGGAAAGTCATCAGACAGTCTGTCAGCCCGGAATTTTTTTACCCTAAAGAAACCGAAAGTTGGGATGAAGCTTATCAAAGATTCATCGAAATACTTCCACAAAATAAATCCTACAATACACTAAAAAAATGATTAAAAAAGATTCAGTACTGAAAACCTACGAATTAGCAAAAGAACGCTACGCTGAAATCGGAGTCAATGTGGAAGAAGCATTGGCAAAATTGCAAAAAATAGCCATCTCTATCCATTGTTGGCAAGCCGACGATGTGACTGGTTTCGAAAATCTGGGAAATTTGGGAGGCGGTGGCATTCAAGCGACAGGCAACTACCCGGGCAAGGCGCGCAACATAAATGAACTCCGCACAGATATCGAGAAAGTTATGACATTGGTTGGCGGCAAACACCGTTTGAATATACATGAAATTTATGGTGATTTCGGCAAAAATATTGTTGACCGTGACCAGGTTGAGCCAGTTCATTTTAAAAGCTGGATGGAATGGGGCAAGCAAAAAGACATCAAACTGGATTTCAACTCCACCTCCTTTGGTCACTCCAAAAGCGGTGACCTGTCTTTGGCCAATCCGGACAAATCCATCCGTGATTTCTGGATTGAACATACCAAACGTTGTCGTGCCATTTCTGAAGAAATAGGTCAGTTTCAAAACGATCCTTGTTTGATGAATCTTTGGATACACGATGGTATGAAAGACCTGACGGTGAATCGTTTCAAATACCGTACTTTGTTAAATGAGTCTTTGGACCAAATATTTGCCACCAAATACCAGAACATGAAAGACAGTTTGGAATCCAAATTATTTGGGATTGCACTTGAAAGCTATACAGTCGGTTCACACGATTTCTATTTAGGTTACGGTGCCAGCAAACAGAAAATGGTGACACTCGATATGGGTCATTTCCATTTATCAGAAAGCATTGCAGACAAGGTTTCGTCTATGCTCCAGTTCTTACCTGAGTTGTTGATCCATGTTAGTCGTCCTATTCGCTGGGATTCTGACCACGTGGTTATCCTGAATGACGAACTGACAGAATTGGCCAAAGAAATTTTACGTGCCGGTGCACTGGACCGTACCCACATTGCTCTGGACTACTTCGATGCTTCCATCAATCGCATCGGCGCTTATACCATTGGTATCAAAGCCACCCAAAAAGCCTTTTTACAGGCATTACTGGAACCAATTGACCAACTCCGCGAATACGAAGCCAACGGTCAGTATTTCGAAAGACTGGCTCTGCTCGAAGAATCAAAAAGTTTACCCTGGAATGCAATCTGGGATTACTTCTGCCTGAAAAACGACGTTGCTGTAGGCGAAAGCTACATCAAAGACATTCAGCAGTATGAAAAGGATGTAACTTCTAAAAGATCCTGATTATGAACGCCATCATAGGATTACTCATTATCGCATTAGGCAGCATCGGTCAGTCCAGCTCGTATGTACCCATCAAGAAAGTAAAAAATTGGTCCTGGGAAAGTTTTTGGTTGGTTCAAGGTATTTTTGCCTGGCTGATGTTTCCACTTCTGGGTGCATTACTCGCTCTTCCATCAGGGTCTTCCCTTTTTGATACCTTGTCTACTGACGGAGCTTTCTGGAAAGTTATTGGTTACGGTATGCTTTGGGGTATCGGAGGTCTGACTTTCGGTTTGAGTATGCGGTTTTTGGGTATCGCTCTTGGACAATCACTGGCATTGGGCACCTGTTCAGCTTTTGGAACATTGATTCCTGCCCTACTTAAAGGTGAAAATCTTTTTTCCGGTGATGGTCTGACCCTATTGATTGGTGTTTCTATTGCTATTGCAGGTATCGCTGTGATCGGTTATGCCGGGGCTTTGAAGTCTAAAAATATGACGGATGCCGAAAAGAAAAAAGCGGTCAAAGATTTCGCCTTGAAAAAAGGCGTTCTCATTGCACTTCTGGCCGGTGTTACCAGTGCCTGTTTCAACCTGGGTCTGGAAGCCGGAGCTCCTATCAAGGCTCAAGTTCTTGCAGCTGGCACCAGTTCGTTGCTGGTATTGAATCCGGTGATTCTTTTGGTCACTTTTGGTGGTTTTATCACCAATGCGATCTATTGTTTGTTTCAGAATTACAAAAATAAAACGTTCAAGGATTACACGTCTATCTCTGCAAGGACCTGGGTGAACAACCTTTCTTTCTGTGTATTGGCGGGTTTGTTGTGGTATTCTCAGTTTTTCGGTCTGGGTGCAGGTCAGAGCTTCTTTGAACCGGGCAGTGTCATGATGGCATTCTCCTGGAGTATCCTGATGTCTTTGAATGTCTTGTTCAGCAATGTCTGGGGCATCCTTCTCAAAGAATGGAAAGGTGCAGGTCAAAAAACGGTTCTGGTACTGGTCAGCGGTTTGTTGATTCTGATTATTTCCATCATTTTTCCTCAAGTATTTTAATAAAAACTACATAAAATGAATTTGAAAATGAACGGCCTACTCCAGGATCAACTGGATGAAGTGGCTGAAATAGCCGGATATCTCTGGCAAAAAGGTTGGGCAGAACGCAATGCCGGTAATATTTCCATCAACATCAGTGAAATTATCGGTGACGAAAATAAAACGCTTCCTGCACTTTCGAGCTTTGAGATTCCTCGCAATATGAAGGCACTGGCCGGTAATTTTTTCTTTATCACCGGTACAGGTAAACTGATGCGCAATGTGGCCAAGGATCCTTTGAAACACGGTGCTATCGTTCGTGTATCTGCCGATGGTAACACATACGACGTGATCAGCGAATCAAACGTGAAACCTACGTCTGAGCTTCCATCACACTTTTCTATTCATGCTTCTTTCAAAACCAAAGGTTCAAACAACAGGTTGGTGCTTCACACCCATCCGACTGACCTCACTGCTTTGTCACATATTCCTGTATTCAAGAATGAAACGGCTTTAAATAATATGCTTTGGGGTATGCACCCTGAAACGTTTATTGTTGTGCCTCAGGGTTTGGGTTTTGTGCCTTATGAGGTTCCCGGTACTTTGGAAATTGCTGATTTGACTTTAAAAGTGCTTGAAAAGCATGATATTGTTGTTTGGGAAAAGCATGGTGTTTTGGCTGTTGGTGAAAATCTGGCCGATACGTTCGATTTGATTGATACGCTTTCGAAATCTGCACAGATTTTTGCTTTTGCCAGGATGTGTGGGTATAATCCGGAAGGGTTGACGAAGGAGCAGATTGAAGGGCTTATTGAGCCATTTGGGATTGTGCTATAATAAAATCATATTTTGGAATAAAAAGGAGATTGTCTTGACAAAGGGCGATCTCCTTTTTGGTTTTAAGTGACAACGGTTTTTTTGACAACGCTTCCAGTGGAAAACGACATGACCTCCTTGCTCGCTAGGCCTTGCTTGTTCACGAGGCACTCCGGCACGATTTGCTAGTCTCTGCGAGCCGTCACAAATTGTATTGCCGGACTAGCCTCGCTCACTGCGTTCGGCCGTCGAAGTCGCCGTCGTGTCATGCCGCTTTCCACTGTTCGCTTGGTGGGGTTGATGAAGTCATCCTCCTTTATAAAGCAATCAACGTGATACCGGTTAAATCTGCTTTCCCGGTTTTTAAAAAAGCATATGTCAACTTATCTACCTGACAGTCAATAAACCGGATTCCTTTTAAGTTCTTATTTCTAAAGAAAGTGTTTATCAGCGTTGCATTCTGGAAAGTCACTTTTTTAAAGGCGCAATTTTCAAAAGAGCAGTCCTCCACCGTACCTTCGAAAACTATATCTACAATCCAAATAGCATTAAAAGATGTGCGGTTCCAAACTGCATTAGTTATTGGGCTATGTTGGATGCCACCAGATTTAATCACCACTCCGGTGAAATTGGCACTGGTGAAATCACAGCCGGAGATATAGCTTTTTGAAAATTCAGTTCCGATAAAATCGGCGCCGGAGAAATCGCAGTCGGAGATATTGCTTCCAGAAAATTCTGTTTCTTTCAGTGAACAGTCCTTAAATAGATTGTTGGTTAAGTTGGAATTTTGAATGTGGCTCTTGCTGATGTCAGAACCTGAGAAGTCACAGCGTTCAACATTATTGCTTTTTAGAAGAAGTCCTGACAAATCAGAACCATTAAAAAGGCAACCTTGCATATTGGAGGAACTGAATTTATCATGCAGATTTTTCAACCCGGAAAAATCAGCGTCCACCCAGTTCCCGTCAGACATATTCCAGCTAGACCTTTTCTTCTGCATTCCGGATGACAATACATCCGATTGTTTCACCAAAGGATCAGCAGGTGTCGCTTCAGTGACTACTGATTGAAACCTTTCTGAGAAATAATTAAGGTCAACACCCAGAATTTCCGCAAGTCGGATAAAAGTGGTGATATCAGGCATTGACTCACCACGCTCCCACTTTCCAACTGCTTGTGAACTGATAAATAGACTCTCTGCAAGCTGTGTTTGAGAAATCATCAAAGTCTTTCGTGCTTCGGCAATCTTGTTGCCAATCATTTTAGTACTTTCCATAAGTGCTATGTATTTTAGTTTTTCGATGCTGCAAAGTTATTCGTACTCATCGGCATCGTCAAAAATAATCAAAAACTTATAGTTGTTATTACACCATTAATTGTTGTTTTCAACAACCTGCGGTTGTATATATTGAAATAATCAGGTATATGCAATATCGTAAACTAAAAAACCACCTGCTACAATCATGTGATTGTAATCAGGTGGAAAATTTTAAAGAGTATTATATTGGAGTTCTTTTATAGAATACTTTTTTTAATAGCGCAGGTTGCTCAAGATTTAAGTCTCTGTTGTCTTCCTATAAAAAAGTACAGTATCGGCCCAATAAAGGGCACCAGAATAACCACCAATATCCATATTAATTTATCGATATCAGATACAAATCGGTATTTAAGAATATCAATTGCAGCAAAAAGGAATAAAATAAGCCAACATAAAGAAAGTGTAACTGTCTTTATCTCATTCAATAAAAAATTCGTAGATCCTTGAATGTATGTAATACTGTAGGTAGGTTGTGCTTCGTGTTTGTCGATGTATTCTCTGGCAAAGGCATTCAATTTTCTTTTAAATTGATCTGAGGAATGAATCTTAAGCTCATAAATCGCTCCATCAAAATCCGATGATTTCTTCTCAATTGTTACACTTTCATCATTAAAAACACTTATCCGTTGAATCTTTTTTTATTTTTCTGAATCGACCCTTATATTTATGCCACCAAAAAAGGAATCTAAAATCACCTTTTTACTATCAGGATCACAAATGACGTAATCGGTATACAACTTGCCATTATATCTAAAATGAATGACATAGACTAAATCGCCAATTTTAATTAACTTTTTAAAATAATCGTATACCATCATCCGCTCTGTCCTAAGACTTTCAAGTGCAAATTTTTTAAATTCTGTATCGCTTAAACTGTCCGGCGACTTGACTGTTGTGATACTTCCATTCATTGATTCATTTACATCGTAATCATCAGAATACATCCTCCATATTTCTTGGGTAAAGTCCAGATCCTCAAAAAGTTTCATAACACGTTTATCTTTTGTTGAAAAAAGAAACTTTAAACTAAAGCAGTTTGGCTCTATTGCAAATCTATTTTCATCCTGTCCATAAGAGGTTGACCGACTTGAGGATTTCGTTTTTTTACTTAACATCTTTGTACTACTCGTAAATAAACGACTATATATTTTAAAAAGCATGGAGTCTGAAATAGCTTCTAAGTACGAATAATTCAGAAGTTTATAATCCGGAGCGTTGGTTACATTCTTGACTGTCCAATTAGTAAATAAATTTTTAAAGTTGGTTTCGCAACTAACAATGGAATCACCATACTCATAAATGGGTACTTGCATTATTTTATCGGCGTTTTGACCATGGATATTCACGAGAAAAACCGTTCCGAGAAATAGTGTGATGATGTGTTTCTTCATTTTATCATCCGATCTTTTAATGCTTTTTGCATTTCAGGGACGTATTTCTGCATCATAATCATCATGAGGTCCTTTTGAATATCCGGTGTTGCTTTAATGAATTTTTGTCCAGATGGTGATTTGTAAAATGTAATATAATCTTTAATCTCATTTTGAGTAAAATATTTGTCGTACAAAACGACCATATCATCGTCTAGCAATTTCTTGGAAATATCTTTAGTCACTTCTATCAATGAATTCATAAATTCATTTGAACGTACCTTAGCTGTTGAGTCACTAGGCACCTCGCTTTGCATTTGATTCATCAATGCGGGTATCATAGAATTAAACATTTTATCCATTATTGAATCTTGTTGCATGACAATAAACAGTTCTTTGATGGATTCTTTTTTTGTCTGTGAGTAGCTGTTCATCAATAGTGGAAGGATAAACACTAAGACTAAAATAACTTTTTTCATAAATAATGTTTTAATAATCGTAAATATAATTGTATTTATTTGGAAAACTATCAAGTTACTGATATTTCAATTTTCCACAACGGGTTGGGCATGGTGCAGCAGCCTTTTGTAGCTGTACTTTGGGTATTTTGCTACTATTTTTCAACAAATCTTCCAATAAACACTATTGCATCGGTATTCTTCTCAACGATCAAGAAAATAAAAGGATGATCTGCGTTGAAAATTTTAGGTGTAGGTTGAACCTTTCTGATAGACGCATTTCCAACCATCCCAATTTCAGTTATTGCAGCCGCTTCCGTTTTAGTTTCATCGATTTCGATAAAAGTTTTGTGAATTATGTTCCCGATTTTTATAGATTCATCGCTCATCTTCGAAAAATCAGCTTTGTTAGAGAACATTTCCGTATAACCCATTTTTTCTATACGCTCAATAGGGAATAGTTCAGATTCGATTTTAAATTTTGGAAATGAAAGTTGGACTTCACAACTCGGATTGGATTTCTCGATTTTAGACAAGTATTCCGGATTTAACTTTTTCTCAATATCATTTAATCCATACATTTCTTTAGGCAAAATGACGATCATCTTAAATTGATCCTGTTTGTATGGCAAGTAGACACTCTGGATTTCATTGTCCTCATAATACTTGTAGAAAGCTTTATTATACATAAAGTCTATATCAATCGCATCTTTTTGAATGGTATGGAATTTTTTCACTTTGGTCTTTTCCTTTTTAAAAGGAATGTTCCACTCGCCCATAAAATAGATGGCATTTACAATAGAAAGCCTGGTATCTTTATCTATGCCGGAAATATTTTTGATCTTATTTTGTGTTTTTTGTGAAACCCAGTCGTTCAGCTCTTTACTTGCCGTGGAAAGATTTTTAGTACTAAACCGGAAGATTTCAGACGAGTAATTGTTCTGAATGGTCTGCTGAAAAGCATCTTTTAGTTTAAGGCTTTCATTGATCCACATTGAATTTGCCAGGTAGATTTGATTCCCCGCATTCTTTTCAAAATTTATCGGACTCGTTACATTATTTATCAGCGTGCGATAACTTTCAGCTCTATTATCCATCTTTTCAATTGATAATAGTTTGTCCATTTCTTGTCGGGTCGTAGTATTGGCTCCCTCGTTGGCTATAGATAATGCAATGTTCAGGCTAAATGGAGAAATAAAGAAGTTTTTCAAATCAGATTTTGTCGCGTTGTAGATCTTAAATGAAAATTCATTATTTGCCTTAATGAGAGCCTCTTGTGAATAGACTGTGAAAATGGAGACTGTTAGAAATGCAAGAATCAGGAGTTTTTTCATTTGAGTGGTTTTTTAGCAAGTTGTTTTTTTATAACTATCCTATTTGAACCGGGTCATTCTATATCTTTCCACCATTGTTTGAATGGTTGCTTTTTTTAAATTAATTATTTCTTTTTAATTTTCGACCAAATCCTCCGAATCCAATAGTAATATATTGCATATCTCCATCAAATCCATTGTATGATTTGGAAAATTGGGGAAAATTATAACCATATCGAATTCTAATAAACCAATTGCTTTCTTCAAGATCATTTGAAACCATGGCCATTTTGGGTTTCCCAAACTTGATATCCACATTAAAACCAATCGAATAAGTGGTGGAAAATTCTAATTCATACTCTTTTATATTCGGGACTTTTTCCAGATCATATTCGGTTGGACCAATATCAGTTGAAGATAGGCCAATGAATGGAGCCAATTTAAAGTGTTTACTATCGTGAACGACATAACCAAGTGAGGCTTCAGGTAAATAAATCCGAACTTGCGAATTCTCAGGCCATAGTTCGCCATATTTACTAAAATCATGCTTTGTATAACTGAAGCCTATATAATCTCTTAAATATAAAACAAAGTTCTTATAATAAATATCAAAGGCAACACCCATTGGCACGTTGTTGGTGTAATGATTTTTTAAATTCCCTGAGAAAAAACCATATCCACTAAACAGTTCAAATGCGTACCCCCAATTTGAAGGAATAAGTTTATAACGAATATATTTACGAATAATATCAATATGCTCATTATTAGGATATTTCTGTATAAAATCATCTGCTAATACATTTAATGTATCCTGCGTAATATCTTTTGTGTCATTTGTTATCAAACAATTAAATAAATGCATGACAAGAAAATCCTTTTCCGATTGAGGCAAATCTGATTCTTTTATTGAATTCTCAATGGTTTGTTTCTGTAAGTATAACTTTTGTTGCAATTTCAGAAAAAGATAATCTTCTGAAGGACGAATCTTATTTTGTATGGATGCGCTTATTGAATCATATCGCATCGAAGTTTGAATTATATGATTGAAATTTTTTGTCCAATAATCTATAAGCCATTGTTCGACTATATATAACGACAAATAGTCCTCATTTGATTGTTTGTTTAGATATGCTTCTATCTCTCGGACTTTTGTCGTATCTCCAACTAAAAATTTATCCAAAAGCAATGCTCTACCTTTAGAAATTAAGATCGATCTTGTCTCATTAGAATTTGATATCTCGTTTTCAATAGTTTGACTTTGAGCAAAAGTCAATTGAATACTATAAATCAAGATTGTCAATAAAAATAATTTTCTCACTAATCAGTATGTTTAAGATTAAAAAAATTCATTTGAGGTACTTCCTTTGCTTTTTGTTATAGTTCGTATGGTTTAAACAGAAAGGCTCGACCACTTGGCCGTATTTTGGTTTTAGTTTCAGGCGTTTTTTTGTCTTTTGTATATCCACTCTTTTCCACAATCAAAACATATATCAGTTCTCTTAAATATCGGAAAAATCACTCCCAAAAGAAGACTGACAATCACCATTATCACATCCGGATTCTTTTTCTTTCCAATATTCTCAGATTGGCAAAATGGACATTGTTTTTTGTTGGTTGCGTTAGTTCTATAAACGATCTCAATCTTTGATACTTTTTCAGGGTTTAGGTATCCGCCCTTTTGGAGAATCTTCTGAGCATTTTCATAATCCTCCTCCCTCACCATTACTTTTACGCCACCAACAGCATTGGAATACAAATTGTTAACCTGAGATGTTAACTCATCTTTTAGCATCGTATCAATACTCTCCGATTCCAGATATCCCTGCACCATGTGAGCTTGAGTGGGAAATGTTAGTGAAATAGCTTCTATCCAATTTGACATACGTTTTTTTATTGTGGTTGCATCTATGAGACTAATACTATTTATTACCGATTAAATCGGATGTTACGGTCTTAAAATTGTGCTTAAGTTTATCCCAAACGAGTATCCATGACTATAACCTGAAAGGTTTGTATTGGGTGATGTTAGATTTCGTTTAAGGTTTAGAAAGTAAGCTTTCAATTTTTCCTTTAACTAGATATGGTCTTAGATCTGAACCTTTTTCGATTAACTTTCCCTGTTTGTCAAAAAGAAAATAGCAAGGGACGCCATTTAATTCGAATATTTTTCTGAAATCGGTACTTTGCTGACTCGTTAAAAGATAGTGTTGTCCTCCCAATTGAAATTCATCTAAACAAGCTTTCCAGGCGGTTTCATCTGAATCTATACAGATGTAGACAAATGACACATCTTTTCCTGCCATTTGTTTCATCAATTCTTTTGATTTTGGCATCTCCGCTTTACACGGTCCGCACCAAATGGCCCAACTATCGAGATAAATGACTTTTCCCTTATTGTTCAGAAGTACGCTATCCATTATTTGACTGACAGAAGAAGAATTAAGTTGTTTCAGAATGGCATCGGAAGTAATCTGTGGATTATCAATCCTTCTTTTTGTTTGCTGATACAGTTGAAGCAATGGTTCTTTTAGGAATGGTTCCTTAATATATGCATCTACCAGATCTCTATTGTTTTCAAATGCGCTAATTTGTGACTGATCAAAATCCTGAGCGAACTTTTCTGTCAGGACCATTTGTCTAAGCAAAGTATCCGGTGTATATTTTATGATTCCATTTAAAACGAATTTATCAAAGACACCAGGAGCAGCAACAAAACCACCTTCTGCATTTAAATATTTTTTATACGCATCATCTGTTTGGGTCATCAAAGACGCATATTCAAAATGGAACATGCTCACAAAGAAAGTCATTGCATCACCACTGATTAACATTGCTCTGGTAATGGGTATTCTATCAAGTAAAGGTGAGTAATAACTTGTAGGAACATCCCATTCCTTTTGACTTAATTTATTGAGACGTAGATGTCTTGATGGATAAAATGCCAATGCATTGTAATAAAATTCTTCGATATAAGTTAAAGCCCAAATTTTAGTTTCCTTGTTGGGTTTTATATCCTTTACAAACTGATCGTATATCTGTCGGGCCTTTAGCTTTATGGTATCCAGATAAAGGGAAAATTTCTCCAAATCATATTCTTTTTGAGCCTTTTTTTGTGCATTCCAGTCATAAACAATTGAATTTAAAAGATATTTTTGCTGAAAAAATGCTATTTCTTGATTAACCTTAGAAGCATCGCCACTGAATTTGATCGTTTTTAAGATCTCGGATAAATTTTGTTGTTTACCATCAAAGTCCATTTGGATGTTATCTCCGGGATGCACTACAATAAAAAAACCAGCATTATCGACAAAGACATCTGTTGGAACGTACGTTTCAAAATAGGCTGAAAACTGTCCAAGACTGTCTATAAATGGAACAACATGGTCTTTTTCAAACCCAGGTCTGGCAACATAAAAATCAAGTTTCGTCTTGCCTTTTTCATAATTGAGGATCTTACCGGAAATGGACACTTGCCTGGGCTTCTGAAAATTGTCCGATTTTGCAATGAAACTGAATACGACAAGAAAAAAAGCTAAAAAATAGATGTGTTTGTTCATTGGATTATGGGTTCATGTATTTTTATGGTCAGCTAATGTACACATTATTGTTGGTATAATGCAATATAATATTAACATACACATTATTTCAACCCCTTCAAAACACCGTATTTTTCACCCATAAGTATATGTTTATACGATTGGTCGTTATTCAACCCTTTTGCTGTTTCCAGTACAAATCCGGCTTTCTGTTGAAACAGCATGACAATATCAGAACCTCCAAACAGGAAACATCCCAGCATATCCCCCTTGTTTACGCTGGTGCCTATGTGAATATTTTCTTCAAATTTGACCGAACATATCTGCGACATGCCTATTGGAAGTACTGCGACCAAACCGAAATCCTTCGTATCAATGATGACACAGCCTCTTGTTTCGATCGCTTGCCAGCCGGGAACTGTCGGATCTAACATATATCTTTGAATGGCAGCATCCCATGTAATTAGACCACCAACTGCGTCTTGTTCAGCAATGTTTCTAATTTCCCTGATTATTCCACTCACCGGAAAATGGAAACGATGATAGTCCTGCACATCCAGAAACGTGTGAGTCATTATTCCATTGGCAAATTCATTTTTATATTGGCTGTCTTCTCCAATTAATTTTACAATGGAGGTTAATGTTCCGGATTTAATGGGCACCCCATTTCTCTGAACGATCTTTGAATTGGCATCTATCTGCCATACGCCCTGCGGTACTGCATCTGCCGGTGATGTAACAATCGTGCTGTCATCCGGAAAAGCAACCGGACGTTGATCGGGTGATTTAAGATATCTGGAAAAAAACTGATTAAACGATTTCCAGTGAGAAGGATCTTCATACCAGCCGGCGGATAAACCAAACTTAGCATCCGTAAAGGCCAATTGATAATATTCTTCCTTCCAGGACTCCGGTTTATCTAAATACAGGCCCCATGTTTTGTTGAAACTGACCAACCAATCGCTGTAGGGTTTTACATATTGTAGCGAGTTATTGTACAATCCCTGTCCATCCAACTCCGTAAGTGGCTGGTCATTGATGAAATAGAAATAGTTTAAACTCTGGTCTATTTTATCGTATAAGGAAGAGTACGGCGTTTTGGGAAGAATACTCCAGGGCATGCATGTCTCAGCCCATGTCACAAATTGATAATAGTCATAAAGCGATTGAGCCGGATTGGTATTTTTATCGGGATTCACCAACTTTGCCTGATCTATAGACTTGATTAAAAGTGTTTTAATATTTGGATTGTTTTCAACAATGCGAATCAACTCTTTTGTCTTCTCTCCATAATTGTCATAATTTGGAGTATTGTATGGATCTTCGTGTTTACATGATACCGAAACCATTGTAACGACTAAGAAGCTTAAAACAAGCAAAAGGTTTCTCTTTTTCATAAGGAATTTTCGTTCTATTTTAATGTATCTATTAAAGCGGTTTGATTATGAATCTTATTTTGTCTCTTTCTTTGCATGAACGCTAATGGGTGGAAGGGGCAGTTAATTTTTTTTATTTTTTACTTCTGTGAGTAATAATTCAAGAATCGGCAACATGTGTTTTAATCCACCAGTATTTACTACGAAACCCCAAAAGTTTTCAAATTTCTTCCAACCTCCAGTGTAAAGTAGGTGCTTCAATTGATGTTTCAGCTTATCATGCGAAAACGAGGCGTTAATTATATTGCTCCATTTGTAAAACTCCTTATATGCATAGTTGTAGCCGTCTTCAAGTTCTTTTGCAGTCAAACCTTTTGTTTTATATACAACATGCCGGGTATCGTACAAATCCCAATCATAAGAAATAATCCTATTTGTTGAAACCATCGAATCATAAAGTCTTGTACCTGGATATGGGGTCAAGATATGATATGTTGAAGTTGTAATTGCATTTTTAACTCCCCAGTCAACAGTACGATTAAATACATCCTTTGTATCATGATCTAAACCAAAAACGAAACTACCATTTATCATGATGCCGAGATCATGCAATCGCTCTACTGAGTATTCATAATTTTGTTTAAGATTCTGACTCTTATTACTCTGTTTTAGGTTTTCCTCTGAGAAGGTTTCAAATCCAACGAACAAACTTCTTAATCCTGCAGCTTGGGCCTTTTCGATCAGGTCTCCATTGACTATAGATGAAACCGTAGCGGCACTTTGAAAGATTCGCCCCATGCCCTTCATCCCTTCAAATAATTCCTGTGCCAATTTGGGATTACCAAATAAATGGTCATCTAAGAAATACAAGTGCTTACCGGGCAGCCTATCAATCTCGGCCAATATCTCATCTACACGTTGTGTGTAAAATGATTTACCGCCTTTAAAAAATGCATCCTTATAACAAAAATCACAATGATGTGGACAACCTCTTGACATCACTAATGAATTTGGTACCAAATATTTTTCACGTTTTATCAAATCTCTCCTTATTCTAGGTTGATTCTCAATTGTTCTATTGTCTGTTGAAATGTATCTTTTATGAGTCTGCTTCTTTTTAAAATCAAGTAGAAAATCCGGAAAAGTCTGTTCGGCAGGCCCAATAAATATTGAATCAGCGAAAACCTCCGCCTCATCAGGCAAAGCAGTGACATGCAATCCACCAAGTGCAACAAAAATTCCCCTAGACTTGTAATGATTTGCTATCGAATATGCACGTTTAGCATTTGTGATGTAAACTTGTATGATTACTAAATCCGGGGAATCATTCAAATCTAAAATTTCAACATGTTGATCCTGTAAATCGACATCATCATTCTCATCCAAATATGCTGCCAATGTGGCCAATCCCAAAGGTGGAAATAAGGAATATTTTATAGGTCGCCAAAAAGGGCTTTTTGCTTCTGTTAAAGAAGGTAGTATAAACTTAACTCTCATTAGGTGGCTATGCTTTAGTTAGTATTAGCCTTCGTTTTTTTTACTTTTTCAACCATTGGTCAATAACTATCTCATATTGCTTCAAATTAGGATAACCGAATGACCGCTCAGTTGACATCTCTTGTTCAAGATCAGCTTTAAATTCAGGGGTAGATTTATTTTCTTCATTTTTTCCCAGTGCTTTATTAAATAAATTCCAATCCCTTATTATTTGGTCTACATCAACTCCTCTATAGAAATTTTTTACGCCACTAGATAATCTATGTTTTTCAATTGGCAAATAATAAACAAAGCCAGTAAAAATATCTTCATAGTTGCAATTGGTTGAAAATGGCCAAATATCAAGACTGTCTTTTCCAAAAGGGGAATTTTGAAAATTAAACCCCAAATTTTCTTTATGTCCTAATAAAAAGGCAGCATCCCATTTACCAAATTGAATTGGGATTTGATCTCCACATTGAAATATTTGAGGCTTCTTTTTCTCCTCCATTGGAATATTAAGTGTTGATGCTAAACTATTTATATAAACATTCGCAAATTTACCTTCATAGTGTCTTTTTAAATATTCTCCAACATTAATTGTACCGTCATTTATGAGCGATTTAGAAAAAGCATGTCTGTAATTCATAATAACTAATGCCTTTTTTCGACCAGAGTTTTTTCTGATACTATCGAAGGTAGTCATAATATAACTTGCCATTAAACTATCTCGCTTAGGATAATTTTCCATAATATACTGTTTCATGTTTTCTATGTTTTTTCTTTGCTCTGTTGTCGGATTTCTGGTTCCCGATGTAAACAGATTAATTTGTTTCCTTTTACCTAAACGACCATTTAATGTGTTTAATTTTCCAGTAAATTCATAAAAGTTCGTATTATTCCATAATGGAGGGAAAAAGCCATTCTGATACACTTCTGCCTGCTCTAGTTGTTTTATGCTATCATTTTTGAATTTTGTTTTTATAAAATTCAACGTATTTTGACTATTGCTAATGGAGCCTACTTCCGTAAAAACATTTCCTACATTACGAATAAAAAAAGGGGAACTTACAATATCATAAAACAATTCGTACTGGGTTGTTTCGGGATGATTTCTTTCGCAAAGCACAACAATATCATACTTTGTAAATAAATTCAATATATAATCTTTTGCTGAAGTTTGTTGATCTTCCACAAATGTGACATACCCTGAAATATCAGTATTCTTTGTTTGCGAGAAAGTTAAATTACTCATGATTGTCAAGAGCAAAATGGAAGTAAAAATTCGTTTCATAATTGTAATTCTTAGAAGCTTATTATCTTTTAAAATCCGAAGTCTATTCCTTTGTGAATTGCAATGCCTATTTGTTCATGGTCGTTACGGCGACCATTGTAATAAAGTAGCCAACGATTATTGTCGGGAATTACATAAGGTTTGTAAACAGCGCTTGAATCCCATTCCATTCCCGGTTTAATAATTGGATTATCTTTAAATCGCTCCCATCCGGTGATTCCGTCCTTTGAACGTGCCATGCCTATCTGAGCATAATCAACATTCATAAAACCTATATAGAACATCAAGTAATCATTACTCCGTTTTATCACCTGACAGGCTGTAACCTTTGCTTGTTCCCAGCTATTGGTTTTGTTGCAAGAAAAAATGGGATTGTTACTGAATTTTACCCAATTGATACCATCCTTGCTCGTTGCATAACCAATGGCATCGGGTTCATATTGTTCTCCTGCGGAGTACCACATTTTATAAATATTTTCTTTATTGTCCCATATAACATGTGGGCACATAACAGCGACTTTTTCCCATTCTGCATCAGGCGATAGAACTGGATTCATGCTTGTTCTTTTCCACACTTTACCATTAAGACTTACGGCATGTCCAATCCATGAATGGCCTGTTCCATTTATATCTGCTTGTCCGGTATACCACATGTGTAAAGTATCGCCCTTCTGTATAACAACAGGTCTGTTCAGATCCTTTTCCCAACTACTGCTGTCGTTATAACTTAAACAAACAACAGGCTCTGACCATTTTAAACCATCCTTACTTTCGGATAATGCAATGCTTTTTTTAGGTCTCCATGAGCAGTACATTTGGTAAGTACCACTACTATTTTTCAAAACACTTATATCGAAAATAGTACCAAGATTTCCGCCTAAAACAGGGTTGCCTGAATATTTTACCCAGCCTCCGGTGGTTTCATGGTTTAAACTGTTTTTACAGGCCATTGTACTAGCAACTATTACAAGGATCAAAAAGTAAATTGTTTTTTTTCTCATAGTTGTAATTTCGTATTACATCGTATTTCTTTGCCTTTTTTTTAGCATTATGCCAAACGGCGAGCCAGGGGCTGTTGCTTTTTTCTTCTATCGGCTCTCAATAAGTTGTTTGAGTTTCTCTTTACTAGGTAAAACAGTTTGATATTTGCTTGCAAAAATTTGCTCATTATTTTCGGGTAAAGTATATTCGACAACAGCATTGCTCTTGTCTTGACAAAGAACTAGGCCAATTGTTCTATTCTCATCGTCCAACTTAATCTCACGATCATAATAATTGACATACATTTGCATCTGTCCAATATCTTGGTGTTTTAACTCCCCTATTTTCAAATCTACAAGTACGAAACATTTTAGAATCCGGTTATAAAACACTAAATCAATTCTGAAATGCTTCTCGTCAAAACTTATTCTTTTTTGTCTTGCAACAAATGTAAATCCAGTCCCCAATTCTAGCAGAAAAAATTCTAACTTGTCAATCAATCTTTGTTCCAAATCACTCTCTGAATACGTTGGCAGTTCAGGCAAACCAATAAATTCGAGAATATAAGGATCTTTAATAGCATCTTTTGGCTTTTCAAGAATCAGACCTTTCTCAGACAATTCGATAATTTTTTCTTTATTTCGGCTTAACGACAACCTAGAATACAAGGCACATCATACTGACGCTGCATTTCCCTAAGGCTCCAATTATTCTTACGAGCCTCGATTTCATAAAAACGACGTTCAAGTTCATCGTCAATCCTCATAAGCTTTAAATAATGAGACCAACTCAAGTTGAATTCGTCAGACACCGTCTGACCTTTTGAGTAAATGAGATAAAAGCTACGCATCTGTTTGATGTTGGTAGCAGAAAAGCCTTTCCCGAATTCGTTTGTTAGTCTTTCTGACAATTCATCAACCAATTGTTGGCCATACTCTGCTCTTTCTTTTCCGGACTGTTCTTCATGCACAATTATTCGACCAATCTCAAAATAAGTCAGAACCATAGTTCTATTAACTGTCTGAACAACAGAATGCTGAGCTTGTTTAAGTAAATCCGTTATTTTATTATAGATATTCTCAGGTCTGGTAAGGTTGTCCATTTGTAGTATCTTAAAGTTTTACAACAAATATAAGTCTAATTTACAGATTCTGCTCAATAGCGCTTCGTGCAATAGCCGCTAACACCCATACAACAGCATTGCGATTCATTTCTATCATAAATCCATTCCGTTTCTATTCTTCAACCTTAATCATAGGCAATCCTGTCACAGGCCAAGAACCTACCTGTGATTCTTTATTCAGTTTAACTTCCACACCTTTGGAGCTAAAAGGTTTTACAGCGATATTCCAGCCATCGACAAGAATCATTGGCACTTCACCTTTTATATCGTTCAAAGAGGCCTCTATGGTGATCGTCTTTTTTTCATTTGGAACCAGAGAGATATAGTTGTCAGAATAATAGACCGGCAATACTCTATCGTTTGAGTGCTGGCGACGAAGTTGCAAATGAGCCATCAAGGCTATATTTGTGCTTGAATTCTGAAGTGTAACTGTCAATAGGCACTTGCCCTTGCTGTCCTTTCGTATCACGTTTGCGTCAAGCGTCACGATGGGCAACTTGTTCAGATCGGATAAATCGTCGGGATGGGCAGGCAGTGCCCTCCAGTAGAAATTATCTGAAAGCAACTTTCCGTAAGCATCGCGCAACTCCAGTTTTATAAAATAAACGGATGAAAGGTTTTCGGGCCATTTTACTTTTCCCAGATCGGTTGCAGCACCGACTTTGGCATTTACAGTAAAAATCTGATGAAAGGCTGTTTTGCCATCCAGATTGTAGACAGATAGAGAAGCTTTCATATTTTCAAGCTCCACATTCCTATTGTTTATCACCTGAACATTTTCTTCCTTCTCATTCAGCTGAATATGGATTGGTTCGCAGCCTTTTTTTACTGCAAAGAGCGATGAATTGGGCTCTAAATCGTGATGATAAATCTGCCAGACAAAGCTGGGTTGTGCAGGATTGCTCATCCACATAAGCACGCCTGTACAAGGGGCAAAGAGCATTGCATTCCGACCTTCGAACATCGCTCTGTGTGACTCGAAATTCATCAGTTGTCCCTTACGGACAAAATCAGCCAGATTCTTTACTTTGCCATATCGGCTATTCAACTCTTCCGCGTAATGGTTGCCATTTTGGGCACCTCTGGCAAAATCATGTTCCGCCCAGTCATCGTTTATCGTCTCCCAATCTTTTTCCGGCATCATTCCATGAACCGACTCCAGGGTCGGAATGGACACGCTTCCAAGTTCCGTTTTAAACGCTTCATTAAACACATAATAATCAGCAGGTTTTCTCCAGCGATAAGGACCACCCGAGTTCACGCCACGCCCATCCGTTGAGCTTGCCTGATAAAGACGTACAGGATCCAGATTCTTCATCAGTACGACTAAAGCTTCATCAATTTCTTTGGGCGGATTGCCTTCATTCCTGGCACACCATAAGGCAATGGAAGGATGATTGCGAAATCGGATTATTTTATCGCGAACGTTTGAAAGGTAGAGTGATACGTCAGCAGGATTGGGACCATCACTTGGATTGGGTTGAAAGAACTCATCCCAAATCAGGATGCCATATTTATCGCATAAATCATAAAAATCTTCACTTGTGCTTTGTCCAACCCAATTTCGAATCATAGTGAAATTGGCAATCTGATGCATTCGAATCTGCGCTTCCAACCGTTCCCGGGTGTTGCGCTTCATCGCTTCGTCCATACCCCAGTTGCCTCCTCTGCAAAACACACGAACGCCATTTACCGAAAGAGTCAAGTTCTCCGATTCTGGCACTGAATAAGAGATCTCACGGATGCCGAAAGGAATTTTCAAATTATCGGAAGTCTGTCCGTTTATTTCAAAACTCAGATTCATCGTATACAGATTTTGTGGACCATACCCATTCGGCCACCACAATTTTGGATTATTCACATGAAGTTGAGGCGTATTCTTTGAATTTAGTTCAACCGTTTTTGAGGTATGCGGTTGCAACTCTACAGGCTGCTGGAATGAAATCTGTCCAAAACTGCCCTTCAACACGCCTTTTTGATTTTGATCTGTCGTATTCTCCAAAGTAGCTTGAATAGACACATCAGCTACATTTGTTTTTGGCAGAGGTAAATCGGTCGTGATTAAAGGTGATTTGATCAATACTCCACCTGTAGCAGTCAGAAAGACTTTTTGCCAAATTCCGGTGTTGCGGTCTCTGATGGTCGGTATCCAGTCCCAACCAATGGAACAAAGGAATGTCGGGCCATCCATGGCGCTGATACCGCCGTTTCCGCCCATGCCATCTTTGATGGTATGTTCTTCAATATCGCCAGGATTGGGCTGAGGAGATACCAGCACAGCCAACACAGCAGCACTGTCCGATTTCACCACTGATGTTATGTCAAAAAGACCTCTGATGAATGCCCCCTTAATCGCCCCAATGTCTTTTCCATTTACAAAAACTTTTGCTGAATAGTTGATCCCATCAAAATTCAGCCAAATCGTCTTTCCTTTATAATCAGCAGGAACTACAAAGGTCGTTCTATACCAAAATGGCGTATGACAAAGTGTTTCTGGTATTTTATCGGGTCGGTTGTTTTCGCCCCAGAGTGGTTCCGGGTAAATCTTGTTATTCACTAAGTTGGTTAAAATAGTACCGGGCACAGTGGCTTGATACCATCCGCCTGTTTGAAAACCTGACGTTGAGACGTTTTCACCAGACTGCTTTACTTTTGTTGCATCTTGCAACTGCCACCCTTGTGTAAGGATTACTTGTTTCGAGGGTTTCTGTGCTTGTAGTGAAAAGACAGAAAGTAACAAAACGAAGATGGTTATATGTGGAATAGAGAATGAGTGGTTTTTCATATTTAGGGGAGATTTGGGGCAAAGTTAAATATATTCGGGAAAGTCGCTTCTTTGAATAGCTACTGTTTGTCTTTATTTTACCCTGTACGTGAGCTTCATTGTTATGGAGGCTGTTTTTTCTTTCGAGGAAGTGTTGTAAGTCCCACCCCATGAGTAGTCCTCGTTTGAATTCTGTCCAGTTATTTGGATAATCCCCATTTGGGCAGAGATGAGTTTGCCAATCTTGCTGCCAGACTCCTCTGCAATTTTTTCTGCGCGCTGACGGGCATCCTTGGTAGCCTCGGAGACCAGAAGAATTTTTAAATCAGCCAGTTTTGTATAGTAGTATCTTGGGTTTTCTGAGTTAAATTGAATCCCTTCATTGAGCAACTCGGTGATTTTGCGCGATAGACCCTCGATCTTATTTATCTCCTTTGACGTAATCTCAATAGATTGAGTCAGCCGGTATCCAGCAAACTCCTGACCGACAACATTCCCAGTTTGAGAATATTTCTGTTTTGTCAACTCACGTATATTGATCGCACTAAACACAAAGCTGCTCTTATCAACACCATTCTTTACCAGATAGTTCTCAATCAGAATCTTATCGCTGTTTAGTTCTGATGACGCAATTTTTAGATTCACATTCTCCCTCGAGAACGATCCCTCCCAGACTATCAAATCGGATTGGAAGTTTTTTTCTCCCAATCCCGTCACGGAAATCTGGCTCTCAACTCGGTTTCGATTCATAAACGAATTTCCTAGTACGATGGCAGCGATGATGATGGCTGCGGAGAAGAGAAGGGAATTTAGGTGTTTGGTCATGGGAATGGTTTTTTTAAGGGTTTTGGATTTTAATTAATGGGTGGATGTGGTGAGGCAGCCTGTGGTGGTTTTGCTTTGGCGTTACTCCCAATCTTTTTTAATCTTTTCAATTTCGTTTCTTGCATTTACTGATATAACTTCTTCAAAATTCTTTGGCCATGGATTTCTATCAAATCGTTTCATCAAAATTCCAGGATGAGGTAAACAAATTATGTTTCTGTCAACGTCACCAATTTTCTTTTTCCTAAGTGTACCATCCAGACATTCAATTGCGTTCTTTTTTGTTATGTTTAAGAAAACTTCGGTTACTTCAACTCCCAGTAATATGATAACTGACGGATTGCAGATTTCAATTTCTTCATCTATCCATATAAGGCTCTTATCGGCAAATTCCTTAAATTTTGAACGATTTTCTGATAAATCAAATTTTCCAAGTTTCTTGTATCGATTGATGTGTCCATCCTTGAATAGGAAAACTTTTATCAAGTCAGTTATCCAACAATCGGAACGTTTTACGCCAATTCTATTCAATATAACCTCATTCAATTCTTTTCCGGATGGAATGGTCCGAACTCTTGATCCATCGAAATATGATTCATTTGAGAATGGGGAGTCATTATCTGCAACAGGCGTATCAGGAATGCCATCAATAGTAAAGAACTTCGCTGAAGGGTATGCACCAATAATCATCACCTTATTTTGTGTCGTTTCAATTGGGACAAGAACATTAATATGTGTTCCGTGTAGATATCTATAATCTTCCGGATATCCAATCTTGCTTTTATATTCTGCAAAGCATTTTTTTTGATAATCAGAAACTGTCATGGCATGGTCTGTTGTTTTAGTTTTTGGCAAGCTATTTTTTAAAGAATTTGATCTTTAAAAATTTGTCCAAATTTATTTAATTGATAGATTGTACCAGCATTTTTGTATTCAATATCATCTTCATTATATGATCCTTGATCAATGCCATGAGTTAGGCAACGTCATTTTTGTTTAATACCTTTAATAGCTACCATTAAAAACATTTGATGTACCGTATAAAATATTGTATTGTTTAATTGCGAAATCATCAGTCATACCTGCAATGTAATCACAAATTGTCCTCATTAATAATTGTCGATAAGTTATATCATTCTTTTCGTAATGATGCTTACTTAACATCTGACGCAAATCACCAATACTCATTGTATCGACATAATAATCTTTACCTAATAACCTCATGAAAAGATTCTTAATTGTACTATCGGGCAATTGTTGTGGATTGTCTAAATAGGCATAAATTATTCTTCTAAGTATAAAAAATGATTTCCCATCCATACTTTGAGCTATATTTGAATTAAGAATGCAATTTTTAAGATTGTCTTGTAATGCCTCTTCGTATATTGCAATTTTAGGTGAGTATGATACAATATCAAATATCTGAGATTTACCAGAAGCCACCTTTACAAAATACATTTCCTGTTTCTTAATATAAAAATCTTGAGAGTCCTTAATAGAATATGTCTTAGCAAGTTTCTCGAGGTTATACTTAGTTTGCTTTAATAGATCTGTAGTTAATATGTTTATTAATAAACTCGATATTGAATAGATAAAAGTCTCAGAATCAATTTTATTTTTTACTACTTCAAACTTCTTCTGGTCTTCAATACTTGCATAATCAATTAGAATACCAATCATTGTAACTATTTGCTCTTTAGTTAATAAATTAGCAAAAAAGCCATCCTCTAAGTCATGATGGCGCTGAGCAATTTCATCCGCCATTCTAACAATTAATCCCTCAATTGTCCAATATTCAAATGAGTTGTATGAAGAATATTGATTATAGAAATCCAGACTTGTTTTTGACTCCGCTTTCTCACTTTCAAGTTTTGGTTTAATATTATGACATTGATTCTCCTTGTGCCTAAATTGACAAATACCATCCTCTTTTTTAATATAATCACATTTCTTCGCCTCAATACCAGTATGATTTAGGATACCCCAGAGTGTGTTATATGTAAGATTTAAGCCAGAAAATTTATCCGATATATTTTCCAAATACGTCAAAACTCTTATGCCTTGCCAATTATGCTTAAATCCATTTTTATTTTTTATTGATTGATTAAAATCATTGTATTTAAAGCAACCATTCATAAAATGGTTTAACGTACGTTCTCCAACGTGCCCAAAAGGAGTGTGTCCGACATCATGACCATATGAGATAGCTTGTGTAAGAGGTATGTTTAACCCTAAATGAGTAGCAATAGTTTGACTAATTTGAGCAACCTCTATGGTATGAGTTAATCTATTTCTTGTATGATCATCAAACCCAGAAATAAATACTTGAGTTTTTCTATTTAATCTCCTAAATTCTTTTGAATAAAGAATCCTATCTCTATCTCTCTCATATGAGCTTCTAAAAATATGCTCTTCTTCAGAATGTTTTCTTTTTGCAAATCTTTCATTTGCAGAGAAAATAATTGACAATTCTTCTTTATTCATATAATTACTATTTAAACATCAATAACGTTAATTTACATTTTATTGTCATATATAATAATATCCAGACCGCGGCGAACCCATTGCGAAGCATGGGTTTGCTGTGGTTTGGGTAATTATGGGCAGTTTTCTTATCATTTGCAATCAGGTTCAACATGGTTCTTGATTTCATGTAGAACATTAACAAGTTTAGTTAATTTGAAAAACTTAATAGAATTAATCACACTAATTATTAACCAAATTAAACTTCCAATTAGACATAAATAAAATATCGCACACCAAACCTCTTTATCAATACCCAAAAAGCTTTTATTAAAATCAGCTGTTAATACTGTTATAATCAATGTTATAAAAAGTGATAAAGGTGTGAGCCAAGTTTCACTTTTCTTCAAATTTGATTTCAAATTTGATAGAATTACTTTTAATTTATCCTCGGTAATTACAATAACGTCACATTGAATATTATTATATATCTGTTTCACATACTGTGCTTCCATAGTTCTTTTACTTGTCGCCATTTTGTACCTCCTTTCCAGTATAAAAATTAAAAGTTAAAGTTCTACCCGCTTCCTTTATACTTAATACTCGATATTGGAGAAAGAGTTCTTTATATCTAAGAGTTCCAATTGGTATTAGTTCAATATTACCAATATTAGTTGCCTTATCTGAATTTATAAACTCAACTGATAGAAGGTATTTGTTAATTGTAGTTAACTGTGTCAACATACCTTCTTTTGTTTCGTCGTTCTTGAAACTAAATATAATTGAATAGTCTCCCTCAATCTCATCAGGTAGTGTGACTTTTATTGGATGTTGCCCAATTTGAATTACAATACCTGCATGAACAAGTTCATAATCCTCGATTAAAATTTTTAAATGATTCATTTCAATTTAATTAGTTGAATTTTATATATTTAAGGTGTTTAATTTGCATTAAACAAGAATTACCGATTTTAAAATTGACCATAATGGGTGGCTAGTCCCTATGTTTGAAAAATGGATTGATTACTTAATTTAGCATAAGACAAAGATCATTACTTTTAAGGAGCTCAATCATTAACAAATAATATTCAATGCCTTATGCCTACACAAATGAACAATTTAAATTTCGAAGGTCAAAATATTTATGCAGGTTTTGACGTCCATCTTAAAGACTGGAAAGTGACCATCTTAAGTGAAGAAATGATGTTAAAGAGTTTTACCATGCCACCTAAACCCGAAGTGTTTAGTGACTATCTTCTACGGAATTATCCCGGTGCCAATTATCATTCGGCTTACGAGGCCGGTTTCTGTGGATTGTGGGCTCATTATCAATTGTGCGAACTGGGCATCAAAAACATAGTGGTCAATCCGGCTGATATTCCTGGTACACAAAAGGACAAACTTCAGAAAGAAGATAAGCGTGACAGCCGAAAAATTGCCTATGCCCTTAGAAGCGGAAATCTTACGCCAATCTATACACCTTCAGAAAGCACCCTCAATGACCGTTCACTGGTTCGTTCCAGAAAAACACTGGTGGGTGACATGATCCGTTTCAAGAACCGCATTAAGGGCTTTCTCCATTTTTATGGCATTGATATGCCGGAAGAGTTTGCCAATTCACGGAAGCACTGGAACAGGCGTTTCATGGTATGGCTTGAAAGTATACACATGAAAGAGCTTTCCGGAGAAATGGCACTCAAACATCAAATCAATGAAGCGCGATATATGAAAGAACTTTTAAAGTGCATTCTGCTGGATATCAAACACCTTTCCCAAACTGACAAGTATCGTGAAAATGTCAGGTTACTTCGATCCATACCAGGAATAGCACTCATTACTGCAATGGTCATCCTAACTGAGGTCGAGGACATTAATCGGTTTCCCAATTCTGAGAGATTCGCTTCCTTCATTGGACGCATCCCAATGAACAAATCAAGCGGTGAGAAACAGAAAGTAGGTGAAATTACTTTCAGGGCACACGATTTTCTTAGGTCAATCATAATAGAGAGTTCCTGGGTGGCCATACGGTATGATCCGGCACTTCTTATGGCTTATCAGAAACTAATCAAACGAATGGAGCACAACAACGCCCTGATCGGAAAAACAGACAACCTATAAAACTATCAGCATTTCTGGAAGTGACCGTTGCCCGCGCCCTGCGGCTTGACCGCTTTAGCTAGATTACTGCACTTCCTTCCTGTTAAAACTGAAAAAGGGAAATGTGGCATCTCGTAATGACCACTTATAGAAGGCTGCTTTATAGGATCTTGACTGATTGTTAAGGTA
>Ga0209430_1000372_pt1 | contig 48392 bp, 15 predicted proteins | sample BarGraIncub1133A_FD_184504 | JGI IMG/M metagenome (GOLD analysis project Ga0209430, IMG submission 184504) | Arctic peat soil microbial communities from Barrow, Alaska - Barrow Graham LP Incubations 11-33A (SPAdes) (version 2) | ecosystem: Environmental > Terrestrial > Soil > Wetlands > Peat... | reverse complement strand
CTTTCTTAACGCTTCGCTAAAAGTTATTTCCCGTAATCAACAATGGTTGCATTATCATTATCATAATTTTTAAAATTTAAATGAAAAACTAAGTAATAAAACGGTCAACGTTATTCAGGCATCAACAACCCACTACCTACTACCTACTACCCACTACCTACTACCCACTACTTCTCACCTCTCACCTCTTACTCCTTCTTACAAGAGGTCGCTTGCCAGTTCCGACAAATAGCTTCTTTCGCCTTTTACCAGGTTGACGTGGGCGAATATGTTTTGTCCCCGCATGCGATCGATCATATACACCAACCCGTTCGAGAACATATCCAGGTAAGGTGAATCGATTTGCTGAATATCACCGGTAAATACGATTTTGGTCCCTTCACCGGCACGTGTGATAATGGTCTTTATTTCGTGGGGAGTGAGGTTTTGAGCTTCATCCACGATAAAGAATGTGTCGCTCAGGCTTCTGCCGCGGATATATGCCAGTGCTTCGATCACCAGTTGGTTGTTTTTTTGAAGTTCCTCTATCTGCCTGATCTCTTTTCCCTGGTACGAAAAATTGTGTTTTATCACATTCAGGTTGTCAAACAGGGGTTGCATGTAGGGTGCCACTTTCTGTTTCTCATCCCCGGGCAAATAACCCAGGTCCTTGTTGCTGAGAGCTATGATGGGGCGTGCCAGCAGGATTTGCTTGTACGAATCATTCTTTTGAAGGGCTGCAGCAAATGCCAGCAATGTCTTGCCGGTACCCGATTTACCGGTCAGGGCCACCAGCTTTACTTCATCATCCAGCAATACGTTCATGGCAAAAGCCTGTTCCGCATTCCGGGGTTCAATGCCGAACGAACGTTCTTTTTCAATTCGTTTCACCATCCCCGTCTGCGGAATAAAGCGAGCCAGGACACTTGAGCGAACGCTTTTTAATATAAAACATTCTTGGGGTTCAATATCCGATGCAAATTCCAGTTCTTCCACCGGAATGGTGCCATCGCCCTTGTAAAGCCTGTCGATCAGTTCGGGTGGAATATTCTCGTAGGTTTCATGGGTCTTTTCAAAAACATTGAAATCGGTCACCTTATCGTTGATATAATCTTCTGCCTCCAGGCCAAGCGACAGGGCTTTCATCCGCAGGTTTATATCCTTGGTGACCAGGATGGTCTTGCTGTTTTTCTTGTTTTCCCTCAACGTATAGGTGGATGCCAGAATCCGGTGGTCGGGTGTCTTTTCAATAAACGATTTGGCTATAACGTCCGGATATTCGCCACCTGTCAGGATAAAAAGCCTACCTTTTCCTTCTCCCAGGTCAGCCCCTTTCTTGAAAAGTTTTTCATCGGCTATCAAATCCAGTTCACGGGCAAACTCACGTGCATTAAAATTGATTTGTTCGTTTCCTTTTTTAAAATGATCGAGCTCTTCCAACACCACGATGGGTATATAAATGTCATTTTCCTCAAAATTATGAACACACTTGTAATCATGAAGAATGACATTCGTGTCCAGCACAAAATTTTTCTTGGTTCCCATACTCTTAACTGTTTAAAAATGAAGAAAACTATTGATACATCAATTCAGCACTAAAAATAAGAATTTCTATTGAATAAAACGTGCCGTTAGGTTAAATAGTTTTAGCAATCCGGACTTTTAATTTCATGCAATGCTTTATTGACGGGCAATTGAAGAAAGAATTTACAATTTACAATTTACAATTTAATACTACCCACTACCGACTTCTCATTCCTCACCTCTCATTCCTCATTCCTTATTTTTAAACTAAAATAGCCATGAATACCTCACAGTATCCATGGCTATTCGTTGAAAACAATCTATGTAAGTTACATTAGTATTTTTGACGATAAATTACCCACGCGTACAATGTATAACCCTCTTGACAGGTTGTTTACCGGTACAGCACCGCTTTGTAGTTGTGACGATTGTACTTTGGCACCCAGGGAGGAATAGATATCAACGATGGTACCGTTTGCAACGTTGTTTATAAGTAAACTTCTTCCGGAAAGAGATATGCTTAAATTGTCTGTTTTAGGAGTAGTATTACCGGTTATAATTGTTCCTAAGTTTGTTACTTTTATTGATTTAATGCTCACACCTGATTCTATAACCGTTGCACTACCAAATTGTGATATTAACGCCGCTCCAAAAGTTGGATCTAGAACTGTTCCTGTCGTATATGCACAAGTTGAATATAATGTTAAATTAGAAAAATCAGATCCAACATATAGTTTTAATGTGTCATTTGCATTTCCGGCAACAATTTTAATTTGAGCTCTAACCGCATAAAATGTATTAAATGTAAGTTTAGTTGTACCATAAGCGAATGGATAACCACTTTGTCCATTCACTCTACCCCCTAAAACATACCCATCACCGTTTGTTATTGCTGCAATACGAGCATTTTGGAAATTACTGGCAGTTACTGTCGTATTGAAAGTATTCAATGCTAAAAAGTAAGATGGACCAGAAGCTCCTGCTGATGATATCGAAAGAACAGCATCAAAATTAAGAGTTGTAATTCCGGTAGTTGGCTGGGCAATAACCGATGGAAACAATACCATCGCATCCTGATCATCTGTAACGGCTGCTCCTGCCCATGTTACAACGCCATTAGTTACAGTTAAAGGATTCGTCACAGCTGTATTGTACTGAACCCAAGCGCTTTGACCAACCAATGCCCCATTCGTTAACGTTGAAAAATCAGAATTCACTAAAATTTCTTGCGCACTTATTGCTGACACAACTAATAAAAATAAAAAAGTAATTTTTCTCATTTTGTTTGGTTTTTAGAATTGATACTTGAAAATTATATATGTTTTGATAATCGCAAAGATAAATGTGATTTTAAAACAATAAAGTTAACCGGTATTACAATATCATGAAAAATGATACCGGTTTTTTTCAAATACAAATACAGAAACTAATCAGGTCAAATCACTCATTCTACAATTTACAGACAAAGATATGCGATTTAAATTACGATACCAATACAAAAGAATACATAAAATGATGAAAATTGTATTTTTGAGAAGTCTTAACATTATTGATTCATCACTACAGAGTGACCAGGAAATGAGTACCTGAAATGGAATCAAAAAAATACCCCCGGACAATTAAGTCCGGAGGTATTGATATCAGAATATATTGAATCGTATTAAAAAAATATCTTACAACATGATTTTAGAAGACTGGTTGCCAACGCGTACAATATACAATCCTTTTGATAAATTTAAATCAGCAGAACCATTAACTAATTCAATTGATTGAACTTTTGCACCAATTGTATTGAAAATGTCAACAGTTGAAGTTGAAGCATTTGCAATGGTTAATTTATTGCCGGCTAGTTTTATTTCCAATTTGTTTGCGGATAAAGTCGATATGCCTGTAGCAGTAAACAATTCGTTAAAGGTTTTTGTAACCCGAATTCCATCAATAATCAGTTTTTGATTGGAAACATTCGAAGATTGGCCTTGTCTGATAGCTATTGTTCCAATATCAGTAGGGGTAGCTGCAGCAGGTCCGGTTGTTTCAGTAAATGTACCTTGTGCCGTTGCTGGTTCTGTAGTTGGTAATGCATCAAAGACGAATAAAGATGATACTTTAGTACTGAAATCATATTTAATAATAACCAAATAGGTGGTGTTTAATGTTATAGGAGTATAAGCTGCAGGGGCAGTTGATCCAATTCCTAAACCAGTTCCAGCCGCGTTAACCCATACACGAGTAAAAAAAGTATTAGAACTTATAAGGGTTGGTGCTAAATGAAGAAAATACGAAGCAGCAGCGCCTACTCCTATTGATTTTACCATAAAAGTAGCATAAACAGTTCCAGAAGTTTGACTTGGGAATACATGATTTTGATCACAAAAACGGCCGGTATCAGCAGCAGCATTACCTATTCCAGAACCAATATAACCAGCAAATGTTAATCCACTAACTATGGTGATTGAGTCTTTTGTAGCACCTGATCCACTATGGATGGGCCAGCCTTTACTTTTAATATCACTCCCAATCGGATAGTTGAAATCTTCTACTAGTAAAACTTGTGCCTGCGCAAAAACTATACAAGCAATAAATGACAATAAAAGGGTAATTTTCTTCATGTTTTTTGTTTTTTTAATGATGAATAAAACTTTTTTTTTATATTTATGGTCAAAGATAATGAATATATATTACAAAAACATTACATTTTTCGACACCTCTATGTTTTATTTTCTTAATTTTTTGCGGGTTTATAAGTAAATAATTGAAAGACAAGACAGAGCCGGATTGCCTTTTTGAAGTTAAAAGAAAGAGAATACTGGATGAAAGATGATAATAAGCATTATTCATGAACAGAATGCTTTATTCTGAAGGTGGGTTAAAGAAAATAATTCCAATTGAATGTAAAAAATTGAATCATTTTGTTTTAAAAAAGATGAATGAATTTATTTCAAATTAAAAAACGAATCATGTGATTTTTAAACTGAAGGTGTTTGACAGGATTCGTATGAAAACTTATTTATTACCTTTCAATAATTTAAAGAGAAAGAATACTAAAGACTTATTTTTGTAATACTTCCTTTTTTTTGTCACGTACTTCCGCTTGTTTTTAAATCTTTACAGAAAATTTCTGATATCATTTGAATTTTCTATCCCGATTCTGGTATTTTTTCATTTTTTAACCCGCAAGGAACTCTATCCGTTCAGGCAATACAATTTTATGGCTGATTCCAACAGTTCATAAATCAGTTCAATAAATAAACTAACAAAACATTTTTGAGTTTCTCAAAATGTATGATATTGATGTGGTTATTGGTATGTTTTTCTCCAGTTATCGTTTTAGAATAATTGGGGGTTGATAGGGGGTTGATAGGGGGTTGGTAGGGGGTTCATTGGGGGTTGATTGGGCCCGAACCCAGTTGACTCCTAATCAGCCCCTAATCAACCCTCTTAGATTTTCCTATGAAGGTAAAAGGAAAGTAAAAGGAAAGTAAAACATAAACCGAACAATTACCACAGATAAAAGATGGCTAATTGGTGGTTTATTACGATATTTTGTTAAAATTTCTGGAATGGAATGTCGCATTTGTGGTAGGAAACAAAAATTGCAAAAAGATTATCCGGATAATTTTCTGAACAATAGAAGTTGCATGAATTTGTAGGTTTTTTCGAAAGTTTTAAATATATATTTTCAAAATAAAAAAGGAACAACAAGATTTGTTCCTTTTTTAATCAGCACTTTAATGCAGGATGCGGGATGACATAGTTCCGACTCTGTCATGGGTAAGAAGGGATTTCAAAAAAAAGACAGAATCGGAATTCTGTCCCTGTCTTCAATAGACTCCATTCAATAGACTCCAGCTTTAGCTGGAGGGGGAGGAGGAATTATTTATTCCAGAATAATTTTTCGGGTTATATGATCGACCCGAACGAGGTATAATCCTTTTTTTACAGGATTAAACTCCACCAATCCATTATGAAGAGTTGATATTAGAACCGCCGTGCCTGTTGAGTTAAAGATCTCCACCTTTGTTCCATTCGGGAAACCTTGTATTGATAGCATATTATTCGAAATAGCCACACTAAATTCAACTTCAGGAGGAGTATTGGGTTCCGACGTGATTTTATCGCCCGTGATGATGAAATTATCCAGGCGATATCCGTTCGAGTTGCTTTCGGCCGTATATTCGAATTTGAGGTTCAGGACAGGCGCCTGGGGCAGCGCAATATTGATAACCGGAATGAATTTTGTGGAGGTAAATGTTCCATCCGGGAGTGTGAGGGGCGTATCGTTGCAACTTATTTTTAGCTTGTTTACATTCGCATCGACTAATTTGTACGTGGCGATATCAACCGATAACTTTAAATTTTTGTGGTTTGCCACCGGAATGTTCGAAATGATCAGATCCGAACTCTTACCCGATGGAAACCAGACGTGGTTGGTCAGGGTGGCTGTACTGCGAACATCAGCATACCCATCCAGGGACGTGGTTCTGGAAAAGGTCACCGGGGCATGGTTATCCCACCCGGTAAAGATATCCACTTTTTTGGCAGAGGACACATCCGTACTCCCGCAGGTTTCCGAAAACAGGATATCCTGACTGTAAGAAGATGACAAACAAGACCATAAGAACAGGATCGATGCAAACTTTTTCATAGGTTTCAGGTGTTGAATTGTGTGAAAGGTTTAAATCATTTACAAAGTTAACGGATAAATTCTCTCAAAACAAACAATTAAATACAAAAACGCCCATTTATTTGCATAATTTATAGAAGGTCGTAAGCTTCTGACAGGCAAGAGGGTATTTCATGCTTTGAAACAGACCGCGAAAAAAAACTGCCAATATTCAATAATATGAACGGATTTCTGTCCCGAAGTTTGTTAAAGCTATAGACTTATACTCTGCTAACAAAATTTTGCAAAGAATAATATTACCTTTGCTTTGAATATTTAAAATAAGATTTCATGCCTCAATCATTAAAACCCGAATATATCTTTGAAACCAGCTGGGAAGTGTGTAACATGGTAGGTGGTATTTATACCGTCCTGTCCACCCGCGCGGCAACCCTGCAGGAAGCTCATCCCGATAAACTGATTTTTATAGGACCAGACGTCTGGCTCGACAAACACAACCCTTATTTTGAAGAGATACCGGGGATGTATGCCGACTGGATTCAGTATACCGATGAAACAACACATTTAAAGATAAGGGTAGGCCGATGGACCATACCTGGAAACCCGATTGCCGTGCTGGTGGATTTTATACCTCTCATGGCCAAGAAGAATGAAATATATGCCTCCGTGTGGGAACAGACCGGTGTGAATTCAATGGCTGCCTACGGCGATTATGACGAATCATCCATGTTCGGTTATGCTACCGGCATGATCATGGAAAGTTATTACCGCTTTTTTAAGCTCAATCCTCAGCAACAAGTGATTGCCCATTTCAATGAATGGATGACTACTTTCGGGGCATTCTACATTAAAAGCCACGTTCCTGAAATAGCCACGGTTTTTACCACCCATGCCACCTCGATAGGACGGTCGATTGCCGGGAATCATAAACCGTTGTATGATTATCTGAACGAGTACAACGGCGATCAGATGTCATACGAATTAAACATGGTATCCAAACACTCCACCGAAAAGACAGCCGCCCATTTGGTGGATTGCTTTACCACCGTGAGCGAAATTACAGGTTTCGAGTGTGAACAACTGCTCGATAAGAAACCGGATATTATAACACCCAACGGTTGGGAAGATGACTTTTTACCGAAAGGAAAAAAATTTGGGGTCAAAAGAAAGGAAGCACGCCAATCGTTGCAGAAAGTGGCAGAAACACTGCTGGGTTATGAGCTGAGTGAAGAAGCCATTTTTGTGGGTACGGCAGGACGATACGAGTATAAAAACAAGGGTATTGACACCTTTCTCGAATCGTTGAAAATCCTGACCCGTTATACCGAACTGAAAAAAGAAATTGTGGTATTTATCATGGTACCGGCTCATATCAAGGGTTCACGCATTGACCTGGCTTCGTGCTTAACGCATCCTGAAAATAAACTGCTGTCGTGGAACCACTTTACAACCCACGAATTGTACGATTATTATGCCGACTATGTCATGCAGGCTATCCATTGGTTCCACTTTACCAACTTACAGTCACAGGCAGTCAAAATCATCTTTGTACCTTCGTATTTAAACGGTGAAGATGGTATTTTCAATAAATCATACTATGACCTGTTGATTGGGATGGATCTGACGGTATTTCCATCGTACTACGAACCCTGGGGATATACGCCGCTCGAGAGTGTGGCCTTTTCTGTTCCAACCATTACCACCGACTTATCCGGTTTCGGACAATGGGTGTTGCATATCCAGCACGATATCGACGAGGGAGTAGGGGTGATCCAACGTTCCGATTATAACGGCTACGTGGTAGCCGAAAAGATTGCCGGAATGATTTATAAATTTTCAACGTTCAATGCCGATGAAATCAAAAGCGTCCGCAAAAAAGCAGCCATTATTGCCGAAAAAGCACTCTGGAAACATTTTATCCATTTCTATGACAAAGCCTATAGCCTGGCACTGAAAAGTAAAAATAACAGAATGAAAGTGTTGGAACCCTAATCTTATGCAAACGATTGAAATGAATCTGAAATGTTTTAGAAGGCATTCTGTGGTTTATCAGTGGTTTTTAATTATTTTTGCCAGCGGAAGCTTAAAGTAACCGACCGGCAGATGGAAAGGTCAGTATATAAAACCACAATTCCGATAAATCGGAATTGTGGTTAGTTAGTTAAACAGGAGTATTAGTTATAAACAAAGATAGAAAAGCGTATGAAACTGAGAGTTAACAATGTGAATGATATAAATTTGAAGGAGATTAATGTGAGGTCGCATTTACCGGAGAGTTTGAATAAATTGGAAGAGATAGCACAGAATATCTGGTGGACATGGGACAGTGAAGCAAAGAATTTGTTTCGTCAGATTGACCGTCAGGCATGGATTGATTCCTCTTCAAATCCTGTATTATTGTTGAATATCCTCAACTATGAAAAGTTGGTGGCTATGGGAAAGAATGTTGAATTTATCAACAAGGTAGAAACAGTATACAAAGACTTCAAAGAATATCTAAACGTTCCTAAAAACACCAAGGTTCCTTCCATTGCCTATTTTAGTATGGAATACGGGCTGACGGAAGTATTGAAGATCTATTCAGGTGGTTTAGGGGTACTGGCCGGCGATTATTTAAAAGAAGCCAGCGACAGCAATGTTGATTTGACAGCCATCGGCTTTTTATACCGGTACGGGTATTTTACCCAGTCACTCTCGGTGGAAGGACAGCAGGTTGCCGTGTACGAAGCACAGAATTTCAACAACCTTCCCCTGGAACAACTCAAAGATGAACACGATCAACCCATCATCATCGAAGTGCCCTATCCCGGACGTACCGTATATTCGTACCTGTGGAAAGTATCGGTAGGACGCATCGCGCTGTACCTGCTGGATACCGATAATGATATGAACAGCGAATACGACCGCTCGATCACCCACCAACTTTATGGCGGCGACTGGGAAAACCGTATGAAACAGGAAATCATGCTCGGAATAGGTGGTATACTGGCCCTGAAGAAACTGGGAATTGAAAAACAGGTGTACCATTGCAATGAAGGACATGCTGCCCTGATAAACGTACAACGTCTGGTTGACCTGATCGCGGATAAAAATCTTTCGTTCAACGAAGCCCTTGAAATAGTCCGTTCGAGTTCTCTATACACTGTCCATACTCCTGTACCTGCGGGACACGACAGCTTTGATGAAAACCTGTTCAAGAAGTACATGAGCGAATATCCCGATAAACTCAACCTGAGCTGGGATGAATTTATCGATATGGGACGTGAACACCCGGGCGATCACAACGAGAAATTCAGCATGAGCACCTTTGCCTGCAACACCTGCCAGGAAGTAAACGGAGTAAGCTGGCTTCACGGGAAAGTTTCGCAGGAAATGTTTCAGCCTATCTGGAAAGGATATTTCCCAGAAGAACTACATGTGAGTTATGTGACCAATGGTGTGCATCTGCCGACCTGGACATCTTCCGACTGGAAAGCGGTCTACGAAAAGTATTTCACCAAGGCTTTTTATGCCGACCAATCGAATATGAAAATTTGGGAAGGTGTTTATAAAATTCCTGACGAAGAAATTTGGCATACCCGCATGGGATTGAAAAATAAACTGGTGGATTATATCAAAGTGCAGTTTCGTGAAAACTGGTTGAAGAACCAGGGCGATCCCTCACGGATTGTGTCGGTGTTGGAAGCTATTAATCCGAATGCGTTGATCATTGGATTCGGTCGACGCTTTGCTACCTATAAACGGGCCCATTTGCTGTTTACTGATTTGGAGCGCCTGGAACGTATTGTGAATAACCCATTGCAACCGGTTCAGTTTATTTTTACCGGAAAAGCACACCCGGCAGATGGCGGAGGCCAGGGATTGATCAAACGTATCGTAGAAATATCACGCATGCCTCAGTTCTTAGGAAAAGTCGTTTTTCTTGAAAACTACGATATGCGGCTGGCAAAACGGTTGGTGTGCGGTGTAGACATCTGGCTGAATACACCTACCCGTCCCCTGGAAGCATCCGGAACTTCGGGTGAAAAGGCACAAATGAACGGGGTGCTGAATTTCTCCGTTCTTGATGGTTGGTGGCTGGAAGGTTATGTAAAAGGAGCCGGATGGGCACTGACAGAAAAACGGACCTATGAAAATGATGTTCATCAGGATCAACTGGATGCTGCCACCATTTACAGCATGCTCGAAAATGAAATTGTACCGTTATATTATGCCAAAAATACCAAAGGCTATTCTCCTGAATGGATACAGGTGATTAAAAACTCCATTGCCCAGATAACACCCCGCTTTACCACCAAACGAATGATCGATGATTATATCGCTCGTTTTTATTCAAAACTGGCTACCCGTTCGGCATTGCTCAAGGCCAATAAATATGCCAAGGCAAAAGAAATTGCAGCCTGGAAAGAAAAAATTGCAAAAGGGTGGGATAACATTGAAATTGCAATGATGGATGTGCCTGAAAAACTCATGCATAATCCGGAAGTGGGCGAAGTATACAACATTAACATCACCATTGATGTCCATGAAATCAATGATAAAGGCATTGGAATTGAACTGGTATCTACGAAACTGGGAAAAAACAACGTCGATGTCCTCTATGATGTACAGGAACTTAAACTGGTGAAGACAGAAGGCACCCGGTTGTATTTTAGCCTGGCCTTTCAACTGAACATGGCCGGTACCTTTAAATACGGTTTCCGCATGTTCCCCAAAAATGAAGATTTACCCCACCGTCAGGATTTCTGCTACGTGCGTTGGATCTAGTATTTTAAAAGACACTCAACAAAAAAAAAAGGACCAATTTATTGGTCCTTTTTTTTGTTGAGTACTTTCCTGCTTTTAAGTAGGGTCTGCTGAAAAACTCCAGAAGAGTTACCTTTGAATAACCCCCGAATTCATTCGGGGGATGAAGTAACTTATAGTAACTTAACTCCAGAGGAGTTTCCCATTGATTTGAAAGGTTTTTATTTTTATTGGGGAACTCTGGAGTTCTGTTAATATCTATTTGCTTAGCCCCCAGATAAATCTGGGGGTTATTCATAGGGAATCCCTACAGGATTTTTATTCTCAAAACAAATTGAGTGCATAAGATTTAAACCAAAGTAAAAATATCCTTGCACGAAACTATTAAAAATGCTATGTAATTATTTGTTAATCATAGATATAATTGTTTTTCAGCAGACCCTAAGTAGTTACTTAGCAAATCTGACTAAAGGAAAGTAAATATATAAGAGATTAGCCCTTAAAGTATGACCTTTAACTGGTTCGTAGGGTGAAATGCTACCACGAATGACTGGATGGTTCAGGATAAATGAGTGTCATATAAAATAGAGTCTACCGGCAAATACATTTTTTTTTATCAACTGTATTAATTAGATTCAAGTAATCTGAATGATTATTTATGATTACATTCAGATGAAATGCCGGTAAAAAAAGTATTGATTTAAATGACTCCGATCATATTATGATTTTTGTTATTTAATTGGTTATAATTAAGAACAAGATTTTCTTACTTATTTATGCACTATTCTTTTTATATTGATGTGAACCGATTGGTAAGGGGGGAAGTGGTAAATCATGTTGGATATAGAAAGAAGCACGATGCCAATTGATATTTAAGAATATGAAAGAAGCGATATTTAGTTTAAAATTTCAGCTTCAGAAATAATTTTTCAACATATATATATTCAAAAAAAGCCTCATTAAAGTTAAGCATTGAACAAAAATATGTTTTTAACAGGTTAAATATGGTTAAAAAAATTTCATATAACTAATAATATATTCCATTTTATGGACCTGCTTGATGTAAATATAATTTTAAATATTATACGCACTGGAATAAAAATAGATTCTATGTAGTTGTACGTACTACATTCAAATGTGAATATAAGACTTGTTTATGAAATTATAATTAAACAATCCGGAAGGTGAGTACATGATTTGAAACTGGTTATTCAGGGAATGGCAGGTTGAAAGCCGGAAGTTGAACTAAATGATCATCTTGTAAACGTCGGGTTTATGGTTTTAGTATATTGAATCATAAATTGATTGATCTAATAGAAGACTTTCAAATGATAATTTAAAATTATTTGAGGCATAATTCTTATTTTTAAGATCAATAAAGAGGAAATGCTATCTGGAGTTTAAGTAATTATCAAAAGAATATTACTGTATCATCAACTGTAAATCATCTGTTTTGCAGTTTAATACGTTTAAAATATGATTCCTAAGGTCAATCATCGAAAAGGCAAATTATAGGAGTTTTATTTGAAATAAATTCTCAGATGAGATCATGCCAGGATGACTAACCGGTAAAGAAGATTAATTTAATTTCACGTGGCTACACATTCAAAAATCGCTTTCTATAATGCATATAAATACATTATCCGTACAAATCGAAACAGATCATAAAAAAATAAAAGGAGTTGTTTATTCAGGCATGATTTATAATTTTTCTACGTAGCCGAAAGCTTATCCAACCTTTATGCCGAATATTGAAAATCCATTTTTTTATTTTCAATAATAATATAAGATTCATCCTGATAGTCAGTTAATGATTTTTAATATTAAAATATTTATCCCTATCATTTTTTTCTGTTTTTATGGTTTCAGAAATTTCGCATTTACGACTATGTGGCAAATAGTATAATCAATATTTGGATTGACATTCTTTTCATTCTTTTGAATTTGTTATATATTATACTGAAGCCGATAAATTGTATGAAAATAAATCCTTTATGATTCTGACAGATTTGCACGGAGATAGCTACTCTCATGAAACAAGCCAGTTATATTTACAATTTACGATTTACGATTTACGATTTACCACCGAAAGCTATAAGGTTTACAATTAGCCCGTTTACACCCGTTAATTTCATATTGCTTTTGATTCTGCTGGGCGGAATACGAGGCTTTTGTGATAAGCATTACTTAACTAATTGTTATCGAGGTTGTAATATAGTACTCAGGAAACTAAATTAACCACATAGACACAATAGGATACAACGCATTCGTAAAGGCCTCCCTGCATAGCACCATCTCCTTTTCTGGTTCTGATCACATTCACATCCCGTCCACCATAAAGAAAAAAATAAATAAATCAAACTTTGTAGGTAACCTGTAAATAATCAGTTTTTAAATAAATACAGTTTATATGCTGATTATATACTTATTATTTACTGATTACTAACTGATTACTACCACACCGGATGAGAATCAAAAGTGAAGAAAACAAAGTCATAAAGTAGTATTAACTAAATGAAAATAAATAATGTAGTCTAATTTTAATCTAAATAAGAAGGGAATAAGTTTAGTCATTTTTTCTTAATAATTTTTATAAGGGTTAAAATATACAATTAGGTTTATTATTTTAAAACCCTTATAATTAAAATATTAACCCTTAATTGAACACCAAATACCTTGTATCAATAACCTTCTTCCCTTCCATATAGCAAATTATACATAAATACACTTTGCGGATAATCGTATTGCTATATTTCCGGTTGTTTTCATCAGTCAGCATACGGATTAAAAGGTGCTATTCTTTTTTCAATGATATGGATGTAAAATAAAAGTAAAAAAAGATAAATATAAATGAAATTATTTATGTAAATTTTTAAATGTACTGAAAACTAAAGCAATAGTATGTAATGAGTCATCTAAATTGATGTTATACAACGATATAACTGTAGGATGTTTAACCGCTATATATTTAACTTAAATAAAAACATGTAGCATGATAGCTGGAGTGTGTAGCATTAACTACAGGACATTCTCACAGCAATAATCTCATATTAATCATTACTTTCGCGACTACTTTAATATAAAAATAATTGCATTCATCTAATTGTGTGTAAAATATTTTAAAATATAATTCGTAAATAACTTTCTGGGTTACTATCTATTTAGTTAAAATAAATTATTGCTAAACGATAGGTTTGGATACCACTTCTAACTGGAATCGACGAAAATAAGATATGAGATGAACTTTCAGATGGCATGATCCCGACTGAAAGAAAAGATTAAATATGATTAAAAGAACAGGAATGCAAAAAATGTTTCAAAAATTAAGTTTCTTTATCCTGTCAGGAATATGCGTGATGCAGATCCAGGCACAACAAACAATACCTGTCTCCGGTGGTACTGCCATTGGTTACGGGGGTTCCGTTTCGTATACCGTTGGACAAATGGTGTATACCACCAATACCGAAAAATATGGTTCTGTTGTCCATGGAATTCAACAGCCTTATGAAATTACAGAAGAATCCATATCCGATTTATCTTTCGGAATATCATTGCAATGTTCTATTTACCCCAATCCGGTTGAAAATATCCTGACCTTGTTTGTCAAATACTATATTGATGAGGATATTACCTGTCGTTTATACGACTCTAATTCTCAACTCTTACTGACCCAGCAGGTGGACCGGAAAGAAAATTTGATCATAATGACTTACATGCCACCCAGTACCTATTATCTCATCGTTGAACAGAAAAAACAAAAAACTGCTCCCCGTATTTTCAAGTCTTTTAAAATAATTAAAAAATAACTATGATGAAAAAAATATATACCGTTATTACTTCAATATTAATCGTCATAAGTGTTTTTGCACAGGTTCCTCAGAAAATGAGTTACCAGGCAATCATCCGGAATAGCTACAATGTATTGGTTACCAATAAAAAGGTAAGCATGAAGATCAGCATTTTGCAAAATCAGACTCCGGTATATGTCGAAATGCAGACAACTACGTCAAATGAAAACGGTTTAATTACGCTGGAAATCGGAAACGGGATTGCCACTTCAGGCACATTTTCGGCCATTAAATGGGGTACAGGCGCCTTTTACATTAAAACAGAAACCGATCCTGACGGAGGTACATATTATAGTATCGTCGGAACCAGTGAGCTATTGAGTGTTCCATATGCTTTGTATTCAACTGCCAGTGGTTCTGCTGTGTCAAATATTGATGACGCGGTTATATCCCCCACCAGCACCTGGTCATCATTCAAAATAAACTCATTAATCGGGTATACCGGAAATCCTGTAACCCTTGCAACCGTTGCAACAACGGGCAAGTTTAGCGATTTACTTGGAAAACCCACCACCCTGGCCGGATATGGAATTACAGATGGAGGTACAGGTACAGGTACCCTGATAACCATGTCAGGGGATGCAACGATGACTCCGGCAGGAGTTGTTACCATTTCACCCGATGCCATAACTACCACTAAAATAAAAGATGGCACAATTGCAGATGCCGATTTAAATAAAACAGCCATCCCGTTAAGTGGCTTTGGGGTACCGGTAGCTAACGTATTAATGGGTGGAATGAAAATTACAAATCTTGGTTTACCCGTTAATAATAAAGATGCTGCTACTAAAAAGTATGTTGATGATGCGATTATAGCAGGTACATCAACCGCTGGAGGCATATTGAGTCTGGACAGTAATCAGAATTTATCGCTAAAAGGTGGAAATGCAGTCAGTTTGGCTGATTTGTACCAGTCACTGAGTCTGGCGGGAACGATATTATCCATCTCTGGTCCCAGGGACAGCCATGTAGACCTGGCAGCCATTGCCGGTGCTTCGGGAGGTTCAGGTACCGGAGGAGTGGTATTGCATGATGCCAGTCTGACAGGTAATGGGACATCGTCCAATGTATTAGGTATTGCCACACAAGGTATTACTCCTACAAAAATGAGTGGCATATCCACAAACGGGAATTATGGGCAGGTATTGAGTTCAAACGGAGGAGGAAGTTTTATATGGACAGATCCCGGAACAGGCAGTGGGGGAGGACTTACATCCGTCAATGTCATTCCATCAGGAGGTATAACAGCATCCGTATCCAATATACTGCCAACTGCAACCCTTTCACTTGGTTTAGGTGCTATTACTCCAACTTCCATAACGACATCAGGAACTATTAATACTACCGGTTCTATAAACGGGGGCAATATAACGGGAACCACCTTGAATGGTTCTTTAAATGCCTCTAATCTGACAGGAACACTCAGTGCCGGATTGTATGGGACGGGAACCATTCCCGGAACAGCAATTGCAGGAAGTGGTACTGCCGGAACCTACTTACGCGGTGACGGTACCTGGGCTACCCCGGCCGCCGGTGGTATTACCAATGTTTCTGTTACTACGAATGCAGGAGTATCGGGGATTGTAACCAATCCGACAACAACACCGGCTATTGCACTGACTTTAGGTAATATTACGCCGGTTTCTGTAAATACCGGATTAATTACTGCTACCGGATTACAACTCACCACAGGGGCAACAAACGGATATATCTTAAAATCAGATGTTGCCGGTAATGCAACCTGGGCTGCACCCACTGCCGGTGGTATTAGCACTGTTTCTGTTACAACGAATGCCGGAGTTTCCGGCGTTGTAACAAATCCCACAACTGCACCGGCTATTGAACTTACTTTAGGTGCAATAACACCGGTTTCAGTTTCTACCTCAAAATTACAACTGACAACCGGTGCATCGAACGGATATGTTTTAAAATCAGATTTAGCCGGTAATGCAAGCTGGCAATCTGCCAGTTCTTCCTATAAAGGAATGTGGAATGCTACCACCAATACTCCTCCTCTGGCTAATGGAAGCGGTTCGAACGGCGATTATTATATCGTATCAGTTGCCGGTACGCAGTTAACCCAGGCATTTATACAAGGCGGACAGGCTGTTTATAACGGAAGTACCAGTTCCTGGGAATCGATATCCGCTGTTGAATCAGATCCAATGGTGAAAGCCATCAACGGAATGGTGAAAAGTAACGGTACCGTTATTACTGCTGCTATTCCAGGGACAGATTATATGCTTCCATCGGGTAATGCCGCCAATGTGACCGGAATCGTAGCCATTGCAAATGGTGGTACCAATGCCACTAATGCATCAGAAGCACTGACTAATTTAGGTGCAGCAGCACTTAATTCACCGACCCTGACCGGTGTTCCAACAGCACCAACTGCAACGGTCGGAACAAATAATACGCAACTTGCCACGACAGCTTTTGTGCTGGCAAATGCAGGAAGTGTTTCAATAGCTGATGGCAGCATTGTTGATGCCAAATTACAGGCTGCAGGTGGCGGTGCATTGCTTCCGGGAACAACAGGACAGGTACTGGCTTCGGCCGGAGGTAACCAGTTTAAATGGACAACACCGGGCACAACACCAACAGGAAATGTTTTACCGGGTGTTGCACCTGCCGGAGCATCATTTTACAATACTTCCACCCATACATACTGGGTTTCGGATGGTACTACCTGGATACCAGTGGGTACGGCAACCTCTGTAGGGTTGGTATTGCCATCCTTTATGACCGTTTCGAATTCACCGGTTACAACAACGGGAGTACTCACAGGAACATTAAATACTCAGACTCAGGGTACCTTTTTTGCGGCACCTTCCGGTGCTACCGGTACGCCTACCTTTCGCACCATACAGGATGTGGATATCCCATCACTGGCAAACAAAATTGATATTAGCTCAAAAGGTGCGGCTTTAGGTGTAGCACCGTTGGATGCCAGTCAGAAAGTACCGGCTACTTTTTTGCCGGATGCCATACTTGGTTCGGTAACCTATAAAGGCATTTATAATGCGAATACAGGTATTCCTGCTTTGACTGCAGCATCTGCTTTAAATAAAGGGTATTATTATGTGGTGAATGTTGTTGGGTCAACACCCATGAATTTAGGTCTGGGTGACTGGGTTATTTCAAATGGTACAAGCTGGGAGAAAGTATCTAACAGTGGGGCTGTTCCTTCTGTTTTTGGTCGTTCGGGTGCTGTAGTGGCAACTTCGGGTGATTATACATCCGATCAAGTTACTGAAGGTGTTATCAATAAATATTATACCAATACACTGGCTAATTTAAATCCCACCTTAATCGGAAAAGAAGATCTGGCGAATAAAGTGAATGCAATAGTTGCCGATGCCAGTTTTACCAAATATCCGACGGTAGATGCCGTAAAAAACTATGTGGATGCAAAAGTACCTGCAGGAGGTAATGCCGGACAGGTATTGACCATCACAGGTGGTGTGCCGACATGGTCACCCGGAGGTATTTCAACGGTTTCGGTTGTAACTGCCAATGGGGTTTCCGGAACAGTGGATAATTCTACGTCAATTCCTGCCATTACCCTGTCACTGGGTGCCATTACGCCAAGTTCAATCAATACAGGAACTGTTACCGCAGCAACCCTTATCGGTAATCTTGACGCTGCAAAATTAACCGGTTCGATCCCAGCCGGGCGGTATGCAGCAAATTCCATTCCCGTAGGTGCTATCAATGCAACCGGATCTGTAGCTGCAGGGTATTTCCTGGATGCATTGGGTAACTGGTCAATCCCTTCGGGAGGTCCAAATACACTTCCATCCATCAGTACTCCGGGTGATGCTAATAAGGTGTTGACGGTAAATGTACTGGGTACTTCCGCAACCTGGGTGACCCCCGGGAGTGTGAGTGTACCGGATGCCGCTTTTACAACAAAAGGAAGCCTGAAACTGGCCGGTGATTTAAGAGGTACTGCTGACTCACCCATCGTATTGAGTGTCGGAGGTTCTCTTCCTGATGTTGCTGCTACAGCCAATACAATTGTACTTCGCGATGGATTGGGTGGTATGACTGGTAATATCAGCGGAAATGCTGCCACAGCTACCACTGCCACCACCGCCGGAACAGTAACAGCATCATCACAACCGGCTATTACTTCAGTAGGTGTTTTAGCCAATTTAAAAGTTACCAGTATAATAGATGGCAATATCAACGGTAATGCAGCTTCAGCCAATACGGCCAATACTGCTACCACAGCCACCACAGCGACCAATGCAACGGTTACCGATATTTCTGCCGGAGCAATCATGTATCCGACCTTTGTAAACGGAGTGGGTAACAAACCCCTTAGTATTAATATGTCAAATTTGTCGTATGCACCTGCAACGGGAACGTTAACAGCAACTACTTTTAACGGTAATTTAGATGCCGGGAAATTAAATGCCGGTACAATTCCAGCACTACGATACGGGTCAAATTCAATTCCGGTAGCTTCCATAAATGCCGGAACCGTCAATACCAATGCTTTTTTAAAAGGCGACGGTACCTGGGCGGTACCAACAGCCGGAAGCGGAACGGTAACTTCCGTAGGATTGACACTCCCTACTATTTTTACAGTCACTAATCCAACTGTTACGTCAAGCGGTTCATTGACAGCAACTCTTGCGAATCAGACATCGAATACCGTTTTTGCTTCGCCGGCTAATGGCAGCAGCGGTGCACCAACCTTTCGTACCTTATCGGGTGCCGATATCTCAAACTTCTCCTCAAAGATTGATGCCAGCACAATAGGGCAAGCCAGTGGAATTGTACCTTTGGATGCGTCAAAAACAATTGATCCGAAGTATTTACCAAGTTCTGTAACCGGAGCTGTAACCTACAAAGGCACGTATAATGCTACCACCGGTAATAGTCCTACCTTGCCGGCATTGGCAGGCAGCCAGGGCTTTTATTATGTGGTTAATGTAGCGGGTACTATCCCAATGGCTCTGAATTCGGGTGATTGGGTTATTTCGAATGGCACAACCTGGGACCGGGTAGCAAACGGAGGAACTGTATCGTCCGTGTTTACACGCACAGGTGCTGTGGTTGCTGTGAGCGGTGATTATACCACTGATCAGGTGACCGAGGGAGCTAAAAAATACTATTCGGATGCTCTTGTCAATGCCAATGCTACCGTAATTGGCAAAGAAGATCTGACCAATAAAGTGAATGTTATCGCTGCAGATGCCACATTTAAAAAGTATCCGACGGTCGATGCCATAAAAAGTTATGTGGATGCTAAAGTTCCAACAACTGGAGGTAACGGACAGGTATTGACTGTTGTATCCGGTAGTCCGGCATGGTCTACACCAGGTGGGGGTTCTGGAACAGTAACATCGGTGGGGGTGACATTGCCTGCTATCTTTTCGAACACCACACCAACTATTACAACAAACGGTACCATGGCAATAACCCTGAATAGCGCTGCACAGGCCACTGTTTTTGCAGGACCTTCCGGAAGTGCCGGAGTGCCTTCATTCAGGGCATTGGTCAAAACGGATATTCCTCAACTGGATCAAAACACAACAGGTACAGCCGGTTCAGCAACGACGGCCGTAACAGTCACTGCTGCTGCCCAACCTAACATAACCTCTGTCGGTACATTAACAGGTCTGACGGTAACGGGTTCTATCACCGGGAGTATTACCGGTACCGCCGCGATTGCCACAGCAACTACGATAACCAATGACAATGCCACAGCTGCCATTGTATATCCAACCTGGGTGACTGCCATTTCAGGAAATATGCCTCCGAAAGTTTCATCTACGAAACTATCATTTTTTCCTTCAACGGGAGCATTGACAGCTACATCATTCATTGGAAATCTGAATGCAGCCAATTTGACTGCAGGAATTGTTCCAACAGCCAGACTCGGAACAGGAACAGCAGATGCTACCACTTATTTAAGAGGTGATGGATCATGGCAAACTGCAGCAGGCGGGGGTGGTGATATGGTATTGGCAACAGCCCAGACAGTAACCGGCGTAAAAACATTTAATAATTCAACCCTGGCCATAAAAGGAACAGGCGCAGGTATAACCACTTTGTCAACAGCAAATGCCTCGGCTACCGGTTATACCCTGACTTTGCCGGCTGCAACGGGAACAGTGGCTCTTACTTCAGACATAATTGCTGCTCCAACTACGTCAGCACAACTGGCTACTCAGATTACAGACGAAACAGGTACAGCAGGTAAATTGGTATTTTCTACTTCTCCCATCTTGACAACACCCACTATTGGCGATGCCACTGCAACGAGTGTTACTGCCAGTGGTATATTGCAGGGAACTCAGTTAAAATCAACGATTGTAACCGGTACAGCGCCATTTACGGTTGTATCTGCTACGCCTGTTTCAGGTTTAAGTATTGGAGGAAATGCCATGACATCAAGCAATATACTGGGAGGAGTAGCCGGACAAGTACTATATCAATCGGGTTCAGGGGCTACTTCCATGGTTCCAGTTGGAACAAGCGGACAAGTATTGACGTCAACCGGATCCGGTGCTCCTACCTGGAGCAATGCAGCTGCCGGAGGTGGACTACCAGTTTCAACTACAACTGATGCCGGGAAAGTTTTGACAGTTAACAGTGGAGGTGCAGCAGCATGGAGTGCTCCATCAGGAGGTGGTGGAAGTGGTTTGATCGTTTATCATCCGGCAGCGCCGACTGTTACTTCCGGAGTTACTTTCTTATGCAGGGCTACCGGACCCGGAGTTACAGTGACACAGGGTGCTAATTTATGGACTTTTAATGTAAATGTCCCCGCTGGTGTTTTTCTGAGTTATCTAAAAATTTTCGCAATTTATACTTTTTTTGGAAATGCTACACTTACTGACATGTATATAACTACTAACCAGGCAGATAAATTGTGGAACAATGACGAATCAGATGCTATATATCCCACTGTTGAGTGCGTTGATTTTACTATAGCAACGCCTATGTATGTACAATCATATGATACTAATAATGCTACAACATGGTATGTAAAAGTATCTGCGTTGGGAAACGGATCTATGACAACCTGGATAAGTACTATTAATAAACATAAGGGTAATCTTGGATTTTATACAACTATGCGCTTTTAACGTTTTTCAATATTAAGTTTGGATATTGAAACAAACTTTGTTCAGTATAGGTTTAAATTAATAAAAGTGATATAAAAAGAAACTTATAGATTCAAATTATTTTAGATTGATTTTGATAGAAAATAGAGAATTTGTTTTTTTATTGATTGAATTAAACCGTGGATAATTATAATTTCATAATTTAAAAATCAAAACTGTTATAATAACTGATTGTTAGATGTAATTTAATTTGATATGAGACTTTATAATTTTCAATATTATCTAACATTCTTTTTTTTTAATAGTAAATATTTAACTGACAATATTTTTAAAAATTCTATGAATATGAATCTATAAAATACAAAGATTAAATTTAGTTGCTAATTCGCTAAATTAACAGAATTAATTTTAGCGTTGTTCTCCTTTAATTAAAATATCAAACTCTAAGTTTTTATAAAAGAATAAAGTTATAAAATAATTTATTTTATAAAAATGACAATTAAGCTATAAAAACTTATAGTTATATTTACTAAATAGTGATTTTTTATTAATATTTCAATATTATGAAGTCTAACCTGTTTTATCTGCTGCTTTTATGCTTATCTTTTAGTTTGCATGTAAATGCACAGCTATCAAGTCAGTTAAATGCACCTGCACAATTATACAATACCAGACCTGCTATGTCTGGAGCCTCTGGAGCATTAGGAGTTGAAATACTTATTGAAAATTTAACTTTAGCCACTGATGTACAAATTGGAGACGTTTTTGTTGATGCAAAGTATAAGTCATTTAAATTTGTTTATATAGATGCTTCTTCCAGTGGCCAAAATTTAGTTGGAGATGTAATTTCACTTGAGACAGGTAACTCACCATTTAATGGTGAAGGCGTTCTCTATCGACCAACAACTTTAAATTTCCCTTTAACGGCGGGTGTAGATTTAACAACCACCATATTAAATTCAGGGACTCTTTCAATTAATAACGCTATTCCTAAGTATAATACCGGTGCAACACTTCCTCCTTCAACAGGAGCGGCTCCCGGAGATGCCATTTTTAATTCAACAGATAACAAAATATATATTTTAAATTCATCAGGTTGGACAGAGATAACCGGAATTGCAGATTCATATGCTTATCCAGATATGACGAGTGAGCCAATACAACCTGCTGGAATTGTTTTAAAGAATTATTTTACAGGTTATTATGTTTCAGATGGTACGACCTGGAATCCGATAAATGTGTCAGCAGGTTTTCCTACAATTAAGCCAAAATTTGGTGATGTGTTTGCAGTAACCGGGGAAAAAATCTATATGTATTCAATATCGAATACCTGGGAGCCTATCAGTGGAGGTTCGGTTATGCCGGGAGTCAATTATCCGACTCCAGCTAAAACAGGAGATTTTTTTTATAAAACGGATACCAATATTTTGTATGTGTATGATGCTACCGGAAACTGGAAGGAAGTGTCTGTAAACGGTTCAACGCCTAATAATTCACCGGCACCTGTTGCGACCAAGGACGGAGAATTATACTTTGATTCTTCCGATAAAATGCTTTATGTGAATAATGGTATCCAGTGGGTACCGGTTGATAATTCACTCCCTGCCCAAAAAGTTTATATTGGGAATGCTGCAGGTATTGCTACTCCTCAAGCCCTGGCAGGCGATGTTACTGTAAGTATATTGGGTGCGACAACCATTGGAGTTGCTAAAGTGACTAATACGATGTTAAATAAATTGGCAATTCCATTAAGCGGTTTCGCAGTTCCAACTGCAAATGTTGATATGGGTGCAAAACAGATTATAAATCTTGCTGATCCTGTTATCGCTACCGATGCAGCTAACAAAAGGTATATTGATACTCATCCTATCCCATTAGGGAATGGTCATATGTTTCTCGGAACTTCGTTAGTTGCAACGGACGTAGCAAAAAATACTATTCCAATAAGTGGTTTTGGTGCTGCAACTGATTCAGTGTCCATGGGTAACGGAACAACAAACTGGAGAATTTACAATTTGAAAGATCCTACAACACCACAAAACGCAGCGACTAAAAATTATGTTGACGGGAAATTAGGAACCGTGACAATTGGCATTGCACCCCCTGTTCTTAAAACGGTTGGAACTGTTTTTTATAGCACAATCGATAAACTATTTTACGTGTGGGATGGATTTGCCTGGCTTTCAGTAGATAATGTCCTGCCTGCCGGAATGATGTATGTAGGTGGTGCCAGTGGTTTTGCAATACCAACTTTAAAAAGTGATATCTTGTTGAGTGGCTTTGGCGCAGCAGCTACCGATATCTCTCTGGGTAACTTTAAAATTACGAATCTGGCAGATCCGGTTGCCGGACTTGCCGGTCTTCAGAATGCAGCTACCAGGAAATACGTAGATGATAAAGTGGCGACAGTAAATACTCCTTCCGGTCCTGTATTACCCGGTACTTCAACCGAAGGTAGTACATTTTATAATACAACATCACATCTCTTTTATATATACAACGGTACCGACTGGATTCCAACAGGAAATGATCTTCTTAATAATCAATTATATGTTGGAGATGTAACTAACAAAGCAGTTTCAACACCGAAGTCAAATGTACCCTTGAGTGGTTTTGGTGGTGCAGTAGCAGATATAACATTGGGTGGTTTTAAAATTACAAATCTGGCCGATCCGGTTACAGGTGCTGCCGGACTTCAGAATGCTACAACCCGGAAATATGTGGATGATAAAATTGCTGCTGTAACAACAACATCAGGTGCCGGTTATCCTCCGACAACTCCTGTGCCGGTTGCAGGAACTACCTATTATGACACGTTAAATAAGATTTATTACGTCTCGAATGGAACTGACTGGATTCCAATGGGGAATGATCTTTTGACGAATCAGGTCTATGTAGGTGATGCTCTTAATAAGGCAGTTTCCACCCCCAAGGTGAATGTGCCGTTGAGTGACTGGGGATCAGCAACATCGAATATTTCGATGGGCGGAACCTTTAATATCACAAATTTAGCCGATCCACGCCTAACCATTGCCGGTCTTCAGGATGCAGCTACCCGGAAATATGTGGATGGGAAAACGGGAAATTTCATTACAGGCACCACACCTCCCGGAGGAGCTGTATTGGGAACAACCTACTACAATACAACCGATAAAATTTTGTATGTGTATGATGGTACTTCGTGGGTTCCGGTTAATAATATTTTGCCTACGGGTCAACTCTATGTGGGAGATGGGGCAAACAAAGCTGCCGCTACTGCCAAAAGTGCGGTATCGCTGAGTGGTTTTGGAACACCTTCTGCAGATATTGCTTTTGGAATGTTCAAGATCACAGGACTAAAAGATCCGACAGCCGATCAGGAAGCAGCCACCAAAAAATACGTCGATGGATTAGTAGCAGGAGTCAATTCTTCCCTGTCACTGGCCAGTGGCAATATGTTTGTGGGAGATGCTACCGGTACTGCTATCTCCACAGCAAAAGGCCAAATTACTTTAAGTGGGTTTAAAGATGCGGAATCAAATATCTCCATGGGAACGGGTTCAAATAACTATAAAATCATCAACGTGTCTGATCCAACCGGTGATCAGGATGCAGCAACTAAAAAATATGTTGATGTCCAGATAAGTAATCCTGCCAATATCTTATTAGCAACGGGTAAACTTTTTGTTGGAAGTGCTGGCGGAAAAGCAACTGCAACATTGAAAACAGACATTCCATTGAGTGGGTTTGGTGCAGCCACTTCTGATGTAGATTTTGGAACTCATAAGATCACGAATCTTGTTGATCCAACTGCCCTTCAGGAGGCCGCTACTAAGAACTATGTGGATGTTTCTCTGGCTTCTTTTTCTTCGACTCCGGCACTGACACTTGGATATTTATTTGTGGGTGATGCTTCCAATAAAGCGGCAGCTACCGTAAAAACGGCTATCCCGTTGAGTGGGTTTGGTGCAGCAGCAGCTGATGTGGATTTAGGAACCCATAAGATAACAAATCTTGTTAATCCAACAGCCGATCAGGAAGCCGCTACCAAGAAATATGTGGACCTTCAGGTTACCGGGGTCAAATTAGCGACAATAGGCACAAATACCCTGCTTGGAAATAATACGGCCTCGACAGCTGACGCCATTGCATTAACACCGCTTCAGGTTAAAACCATGTTAAGCCTGAATAATGTAGACAATACATCGGATGCTGTAAAGAATGTACTTACGGCTACGAAACTAACAACAGCCATTACCGTGAATGGCATTCCGTTTGATGGATCAACCAATATTACCATTCCCGGTGATAATATGGGGAATCATACGGCTACTCAAAACATCAAAACGGTGACTTTCGCAATTAACAATGATGGCGTGGATGGTAAAGGACTTACCTTTGATGCTGCAGGTGATGCCGCCTTTGCACAGGATGTGACGGTCAATGGTAATTTCTATACACCATCGGATCAACGGTTGAAGACAAATATCGTAACCCTGGGGAATGCATTACAGGCTATCAATTCCATGCGTGGAGTACGGTTTGAATATAAGGACCAGACTAAGTATGCCAAGGGACCCAAAATTGGCGTGATAGCCCAGGAACTGGTGAAAGTATTTCCTGAAATGGTAACCAAAGGTGCGGATGGTTTTTATAAGGTAGACTATACCCAGCTCTCAGCAGTTTTGATTCAGGCTGTCAACGAACAACAAAAAATGATGCATCAACAGCAACTGGAAATTAACGAACTAAAAGGTCGTTTAGACTCCCAACAGCTGCAAATCAATGCTATTTTGAAGAAAATAGATTAACCCGGGAATTGCATTATTATTTTGATGAAATATCTCCACCTTTTTGTATTTATTGTCCTGATTTCCGGTTTTAGCCCGGTATCAGGTCAGACTCATTTCAGGGTCATCGGAGATATTCCTCACTTGCCATTTCTTAATCCTGCTTCCGTTACCTCTCCTGAGACAGGGATGCTTGTTTTCAGCAGTACGGATAGTAAGCCGATGATTTTTACGGGTTCATCCTGGGAAACTTTATGCACAGATAATATTACTTCCCTTACCGCACAGGAGTATTTTATTGTAAAAAACGGGATTCCATTCCTTCCAACCTTTTCAAGCCCGCCAACCGGGATGCTGGCTTCCGGGACCATTTATTATTCGACTATACAGAAAGCATTGATGGTTTACAATGGCCTCAGCTGGATCAAAATGATCGACCTGTTAACGGGTACCATTGCTGTAAGCAGTGGCTTCAGTGCCGGGGTGGGAGTAAAGACCGTAAAGCTTCCTGTACTGAGTTCAAATCCGACTAACCCGAGACTGGTAGCCGGAGCGTTTTATATCAATGCTGCCAGCAAAATAATTCGGTATTTTGACGGGAGCCTGTGGCAGGATGTTAGTTGTCAGGCAGTGGTACATACTCTCCCTGTTATTTCCGTAACAGCCTATACATCAGGTAGTGGTGGAAATGTGACTACCAACGGCGGCTCAGGAATAACCCTGACAGGTATCTGTTGGAGTCCGGTAGCCGATCCGGATACCCTGCTGACTTCTAAGACCAGAATTGTAACAACAGGTGCCGGGTTAGGAACGTTCACCAGCCAGTTAACAGGTCTGCTTCCTAACACCACCTATTACGTAAGAGCTTATGCAGTAAACAGCCTGGGCATTGTCTACGGAGAAAACAGGATACTTACCACCCTCATTCAACCACCAACCATCATTACCCTGGAGGCAAACACCATTTCGAGCATTTCCGGATTAAGTGGTGGGGATATCACCTTTGATGGCGGATCCTCGATTACAAAACGGGGTATCATCTGGAGTTCTTTGTCCGATCCGCTCTATGATCCTTCGCAGGTTGTCACCAATGATGGCTCGGGAGTAGGGTATTTTCCGAGCACACTGGATGCCTTGTTGGGACTGACTACGTATTATGTACGTGCTTATGCCGTAAATGCTGCCGGCACTTCGTACGGGAATCTGGTGGAATTTACTACTCCACCCCCTGTTATGGCTGCCCTGAACCAGACACTCAGCATCAGTAGTGTAACGGATAATTCGTCTGTTGCTACCGGGCTGGTACTAAATAACGGCGGGGCACTCGTTACCGAACGTGGCATTTGCTATAGTACGGACCAGATAAATTATAGCTATCTACCCTCATCTACCCTAAACCATACCGATATAGGTACCTTTATGGTCAGCCTTACAGGTTTGTTGCCCGGGACCACTTATTATGTGAAAGGATATGCCCGCAACAGCGTAGGAATAAATTATTCGAGTGAAACCAGCTTTACGACGATCACTTTGTCCAGCCTGGTCACCATAAGACCCGTCTTTACTGGCAACTTCTCGGCAGAGAGTGGGGGAGAAGTGTCAAATACCGGATTTTCGACTATTACCGGTTATGGTATTTGCTGGAGCACCGACAGGAATCCTACTGTAGATCTTCCAACCAGAACCACTGAAATTGTCTCGGGGGATGGCACGGGTATCTTTACAAGTACTCTGAGCGGTTTATTGAATAATACTACGTATTATATCCGGGCTTATGCGGTGAATGCTGCCGGTATTGCCTATGGAAACCTGGACAGTGTATATACAGCCCCGGTTACTTCAGCATTGCTTACCACAACAGTGCCTTCTTCCATAACGGGTTTTACTGCTTCCAGCGGTGGTGTTGTATCCTATACGGGTAACGATATACTATCATCCAGAGGAATTTGTTGGAGTCCGGATAATAATCCGACAGCTAACTTGTTTACTAAAACAACTGAACCAATTAATGGACCGGGGAAAGGATCATTTGGAAGTCATTTAACCGGACTTATTCCGGGAACGAAATACTATGTACGGGCCTATGCTGTGAATAGTTTTGGTACAGCCTACGGGAATCTGGACAGTCTGTTTACGGCTGTCAAACCAATGGTCACCACTGCATCTCCTGTCAGCATGAGCAATACCACAGCCGTTGTAGGTGGTGTAGTTACCAGTGATGGCAATGATCCTGTTACTGAACGGGGCGTTTGCCGGAGTGAATTTCCAAATCCGACGACTGGGGATAGTTACGACACAAGTGGAAGTGGATTGGGCACATACGTGATCACTTTAAAAGATTTAATGGGCAGCACGAAATATTATGTGCGTGCCTATGCAACCAACAGTGTGGGTACTACCTATGGCAACCTGGATAGCCTGAAGACTTCGTCCCCCTTACTGGGGGTTGTTACGACCACTGATATCATCAATATCGGAGGTACTACTGCCATGGGAAAAGGGAAAGTGATCAACAATGGCGGCGCTTTGGTGGAAGAGCGCGGCTTGTGTTGGAATACTACCGGAAATGCAACCGTCGATGGGAACCATGTGTCCTGTGGTCTGGGTACAGGCGGTTTCTCAGGCACCCTGAGCGGTTTGACCCCGAATACCACCTATTACTTCCGGGCGTATGTTATCAATAGCGTGGGAGTTAGCTATGGCGACGACATGACGTTTACAACCTTTACCATTGCTACATTGGTAACTACTCCGGCAAGTGTGGTCACCAGCATGACCGCCCAAAGCGGTGGTACTATTAGCAGCGATGGCGGAGCATTGGTAACTTCCAGTGGCATCTGCTGGAACACCACCGGTATCCCGACCGTAAACGATAAGAAGACTTCCAGCGGGTTGGGCATCGGGAACTTTATTCATAGCCTGACAGAGTTGATGGGAAGCACCACGTACTATATCCGTGCCTATGCCACTAACTCAGCCGGTACAGCTTACGGGAATGAAGTGTCCTTTACCACTTCCCCACCTATCATCCCAACTCTTACTACGGCTGCCGCCCTGAGTGAGGACACCGGATTATCCGGTACGGGTGGAGGTGTCATTACCAATAATGGCGGGGGTGTGATCACTGCCGAAGGACTTGTCTGGAGTACTACTTCCGGCTTCTTACCGGATACGGTAACGGTGAATAAAACGGTTCAGGCCACTTCGGGAGATTTTACCTCCGGCCTGATAAACCTGCAACTGGGTACCACGTACTATGTGCGGGCGTATGCCACTAATATTGCTGGAACAGCCTATGCCGGCAATGAGGTGAGCTTTACAACCTTTACGCTTCCGATGATCACTACGGTAGCGCCAGGCTCTATTACCAATGTCACAGCCGGCAGCGGTGGCAATATCACTTCTACCGGGGGTGCCACTGTCGAGGAAAGTGGTATTTGCTGGAGTACGGGAAGCCTTCCAACCATTTCGGACGGACTTCTTTCGGACGGTCCCGACCAGGGTTTGTTTGTCCGCACTATACAGGATCTTATGGGAAGTACAACCTATTATGTTCGTGCATATGTAAGAACCAGTGTGGGATTAGTATACGGCCAGGTGGTTAGCTTTACCACTGCTCCTCCGGTACTTGCTACCATTGTGACCGTTCAACCCAAGGCCACTTCTTCCACAGGAGCCAGCAGTGGGGGTAATATCCTTAGCCATGGCGGATCGATGGTTACCAGCCGTGGTATTTACTGGAGCACGCAAGAGAATTTTGATCCGGATACCATTACGAACGGTAAAACGGCACAGACCGGATACTATAAAGGCACCTTTAATACTGCTCTGACAGGCCTTATTCCGAATACTATCTATTATGTGAAGGCTTATGTCATTAATGGGGTTGGAGTGTCCTACGGGGCTGAAATGAGCTTTATGTGCCCTGCTCTTGCTACCCTTACCACGGCTACCGCCACTTCGAACGGTCCGACAAAGGCGGTAAGTGGTGGGAATATAGCCAATGATGGAGGTGCCCCGATAACTTCCCGTGGTATTGTGTGGAGCACGGTGGCAAGCTTTAATCCGGATACGGTAGTAGTAAACAAAACCAGTGATGGTAGCGGTATCGGCAGCTTTGTGAGCCAGCCAAAGGGACTTAAAGGAGGTACAACGTATTATGTAAGGGCTTATGCCGGGAACCTTGGCGGTATTAACTACGGGAATATAGTGAGCTTTATAACCGACCCTGCAACGCTTGCCAGCCTGAGCACCCGGGGTGCAACCTTTGTTTACGGTACGTCTGCCCAAAGCGGGGGAAGCGTCGCAAATAACGGCGGGGAACCTATTACCTCCAGTGGTGTGGTATGGGCTACCAGCCCGTACTTCCGCCCGGATACGGTTGTAGTGAACAAAACGGTACAGGGTGCTGCAGGTATTGGTCTTTTCGGCAGTAGCATATCAGGCCTTTCGTATGGTACCACGTACTATGTGGTTGCTTATGCAGTAAACAGCATTGGCATAGCGTATGGAACTATGGTCAGCTTTACCACGTTAGATTTCCCTACGCTTACCACCCTGCCTGTTTATGCCTCCTCTGACGGGACGCAAGCCAGTGGTGGTGGAACACTTGTCAGTAACGGTGGTACTCCTTTGACCAACCAGGGGGTATGCTGGAGCGTGAATCCAAACCCGACTGCCGGACTTTATACCAAAACCACGAAAGATGGTTTTTCGGGTAGCAGTTTCCATAGTACCCTCACCGGCCTGTCTCCGGTTACCAAATACTACGTCCGTGCGTATGCGGTTAACAGGGAGGGAACCAGCTACGGGAATGAAGTGAGTTTTACTACACCGGCGATATTGCCTGCCATAACCACGATTTATGCTACTCCGACAACCACCTCCATGGTGGCAACAGGTGGAAGCATCACTTTCGATGGCGGTTCTGCTGTTACCGCAAGAGGAGTCCTTTGGAGTACCAACCAGAATTTCAACCCGGATACGGTGGTGGTGAACAGGACTTCGAATGGAGCAGGAAACGGGAACTTTACGAGTACGGTCACGAATATGCGGTTGAGTACTTCGTACTATATCCGGGCATATGCAGTAAACAGCATAGGAATTTCGTATGGCAATCAGATTACGGTAACCATATTCCCTACAGCACCAATATTGAATACTGTTGACCTGACCCAAATTACAGGTTCATCCGCTATGAGTGGTGGAGTAATCACCAGCGATGGTGGTGCCCCGGTTACCCTGAAGGGACTTTGCTGGAATACCTCCACCAATCCGATCACCAGTAACAGCTACACCACGAATGGTTTAGGAACGGATCCTTTCACAGCCACGCTTTCCGGATTACTCCCTAACACCTTGTATTATGTCCGGGCGTATGCCGTTAATAAGATCGGTACTGCTTACGGGATCGAGAAAACCTTCCAGACGAATGGAGTGCCTACCCTTACAGCAACGGCCGCGGTAACAAACATTGTTGCCACCACCGCCACCAGCGGGGGCACTATCACCGATGATGGCCGTACCCGGATCCTCAGCCGTGGTATCTGCTGGAGTACCTTTAGCAACCCTACCATTGCTGTGGGAACCAAAACGGTGGATACAACAGCGATAAGCCTTGGCAGTTTCCTTGCCAATATCAAAGGGCTGACTCCAGGCACGAGCTATTATATCCGTTCGTATGCCACCAATGCGGTGGGCACTGGCTATGGCAGCCAGGTCATGTTTACCACGTTAGCTGTGATGCTTCCTTCCCTTACCACGATCCATCCTTTCAATGTGGACACCATCAAGGCCACAGGGGGTGGAAATATCTTTGACAATGGCGGCATGCCGGTTACCGTGCGGGGTATTTGCTGGAGCACCACTTCCAGCCCAAGCCCCACTACCGCTCTAGGCACCAAAATAGACAACGCCACGGGTGGGGATAGCATTTATACCAACACCATAGCAGGCCTTTTGCCTGGCACGAAATACTATGTCCGTGCGTATGCCATCAACACCAAAGGAACCGGGTACGGGAACCTGGATAGCTTGACTACCCATGCAGTCCGGCCAACCGTAAGCAATGTGGTCATATCCCATATCACGCAAAGTGCATCGACCGATTCCGCTTCCGTAGTTACGGATGGTGGTGCACCGGTGACGGCACGTGGCCTTTGCTGGAATACCACGGGTGCACCCACTGTTGCCGACTATACGATCCCAAAAGGAGCAGGTCTTGGCAGCTTTACGGATTCCCTGACTAGCCTGGTGGAAGGACCGACGTATTATGTGCGTGCCTATGCCACGAATTCTGCCGGTATCCGATACAGTCCGATAGTAAGTTCCTTCAGGATATGTCCAACTTCATTTACCGTTTTACATTCCCAAGGATTTAACGGTGCACCGGTCAATAAAACTGTCAATTATCACTCTGTAAGTAGTTCACTTTCCGGAAAAGCAGCATGCTGGCTGACGCAGAATCTTGGAGCAGATCATCAGGCCAGCTCCTCTACCGATGCTACCGAAGCCTCCTCCGGTTGGTACTGGCAATTCAACCGCTCGCAGGGATACAAACACGACGGTACGATCCGTACACCAAACACAGCCTGGATAACTTCCATCCCGGAAATCAGCAACTGGCAAACTGCCAACGACCCGTGTAATTTACTATTGAGTACAGGTTGGCGTATCCCCACCGCTACCGAATGGAGTAATGCCGATGCTACAAGCGATTGGAACACCAGTACAGATACCTGGAATTCTGTTCTCAAACTACATATGGGAGGATATCTTACAACCACCGGTACATTAGCAAGCCGTGGTGGTGAAGCCGATTACTGGGCAAGTACTGTAATAGATGCCTCATCAGCTAAATGTTTTTCGTATAATGGTTCGACAAGTACAATGTACAATAATACAAAAACCTTAGGCTTGACCATTCGTTGCATCCGCGATACCATTGTCATTGCTGTACCAACTGTTACGGATGTTACTGTACCGACAGAAACCATGACTGCAAATACAGCCATAGGATTAGCGAATGTTACGTCCGATGGTGGAGCTTCCCTATTAGCCCGAGGCTTATGCTGGAATACCACCGGCAATCCTACAATTTTAGATAATAAAATTTCTATCGGAAGTGGGTTAGGTAGTATTTCCGAAATGCTAAGTAGCCTGATCGAAGGTCCTACCTATTATGTTCTGGCATTTGCTACAAATACCAAAGGAACTGCTTATAGTTCGCATATAACTACTTTTAAAATATGTCCGCCATCATTTACGGTTCAACATGTACAAGGACTCAATGGTGCACCGGTAAGCAAGACTGTTACGTATCATTCGATAACTGCGAATATCTCCGGTAGTCCCAAGTGTTGGTTAACCCAAAATCTTGGTGCCGATCAACAGGCTACTTCCGTTTCGGATGCTACGGAAGCTTCTGCCGGATGGTACTGGCAGTTTAATCGTGCACAGGGCTTTAAACATGACGGAACAACCCGTACGCCTGCAAGTTCGTGGATTGGTAGTATAAGCGAGAATAGTAATTGGCTGCCAGCAAACGACCCTTGTACTCTTCAATTAGGTTCCGGATGGCGGATCCCGACTTTTGTAGAATGGACCAATGTCTTAAGTTCTCCACAGCCTTGGACCACATCTGCGGATGCTTATGCATCTGTTTTAAAATTGCATATGGCAGGTGATTTGGATAATACGAATGGTTCATTATATATTCGGGGCTCGATTGCGTATTATTGGAGCAGCACGCAATCCTCCAATGGAAATGGGAATAATATTTGGTTTAGAAATAGTAATTGTTCATTAAGTAATATTTCAAAAGCTTATCCTTTTACTCTCCGATGTATTTGCGATACCATTGTTCTTTCCGTTAGTGATGTCACAATCCCGAACGCCACAATGACAGCAAACACGGCTACCGTTTCGGCTCAGGTCATAGCGGATGGCGGGTCAACACTCACTTCTCGTGGTATCTGCTGGAATACCACCGGCAATCCGACAGTTTCGGATCATGTTTTAGCAACAGGAAGTGGATTAGGGAGTGTATCTGAAATTATGACAGGTTTGATAGAAGGACCTACCTATTACGTCCGGGCATTTGCCACAAACAGCACCGGAACTGTTTATAGTCCGCATGTAAACGGGTTTAAAATTTGCAATCCGTTTACTGCAGTGCATGTAGCTGGCGTTAACGGTGCACCGGTTAACAAAACAGTTACGTATGGGACTGTGAGTAGTTCTATTTCCGGAGCTCCTCGTTGTTGGCTGACCCAGAATCTGGGTGCAGACCAACAGGCCACTTCCGTTTCGGATGCCACAGAGCCTTCTGCCGGTTGGTATTGGCAGTTTAACCGGTTGCAGGGTTATAAACATGATGGAACTACCAGAACTCCCGCAAGTGTCTGGATAACCTCCATTTCCGAAAGCAGTGACTGGTTGCCTGTTAATGATCCATGTGCCAATTTGCTGGGATTAGGCTGGCGTCTGCCCACTTCCAGTGAATGGACAAATGTTGTAGGATCTCCTCAATACTGGAATACTGCAACGGATGCTTACGCTTCGGTACTCAAGTTGCATCTAGCAAGTTCTCTCGACTATAGTAACGGAACATTTAATCCCCGGGGTTCTGCCGGCTATTATTGGAGCAGTACACAGTCAACAACCGGAAATGGCTATAATTTTTGGATGAACAGCAGCAACACAGTTGTGAATACGAATTATAAAACATACCCTTTCCCGGTTCGTTGTTTGCGCGATACCATTAGTATTGCTGTTCCAACTGTTAGTAATGTTACAGTACCGACTGCAAGTATGACTGTTAATTCAGCAGTTGGATCAGCCAGTGTACTATCAAATGGTGGAGCAACATTATCAGCCAGAGGCTTATGCTGGAATACTACCGGCACTCCAACCGTGACTGATAATAAAAGTATTGATGGCTCTACCGGAACAGGGACTTTCTCTGCTACCATGAGCGGATTAGCTCCCGGTACCACTTACTACGTGCGTGCTTTTGCTACCAATACTTTGGGAACGGCCTATAGTCCTGATGTTATCAGTTTTACAACTTCCATTCCAATGACTGTTGTTAGTGTTACCCCGTCAGTGGGGCCGACCACAGGTGGAACGAACGTCACCATTACCGGCACGAGATTTTTAGGCGGCAACGATTCGTATACAAAACTGCTGTTACACTCTGACGGCAGTGGCTCTATTTTTACCGATTCTTCTCCAAGTGCTAAAACAGTTACCGCCTTTGGCAATACCACTCAATCAACCTCACAATCGGAATTCGGTGGTTCGAGTATTTATTTTGACGGCAGTGGGGATTATCTCACTTTGCCAACTTCCGCAGACTTTGATCCGGGAACATCGGATTTTACGATTGATACATGGATCTATCCGACCTCTTTAAACGTAAAATTAGCGCAGTTTGGAAATGCCGGGAATAATACTGGCTATGCACTAGGTATGAGCAGTGGGCAAATTAGTTTTATTGCCTGGCAGTTGGGGGGTGTAATCGTTAACAGTGGAAGCAATACCGTTCCGATCAACACCTGGAGTCATATCGCACTTGCCCGGGACGGACAATACTTCAAGATATACATCAATGGAACGCTTGCAGGAACTTCAGGTGCATACTCAGGCGCCATTTCCACAGGGGGTGCCTATAATTCTATCGGCACCGGGTATGATAGCAATGGTGGTGGCTATGGTTATGGTGGGTACTTCAGTGGCTATATCGATGAGTTTAGATTTTCAAAAGATATTAAGCGTTGGACGGGCAATTTTTCATCTCCAATCAATGCATATGCCTCAAATCCGACTGTTACAGTTGGAGGCGCTGCTGCGACCAATGTCAGTTTTGCCAATTCTACTACCATTACCGGAAGTACCCCGGCAAGATCAGTCGGCCCAAGTGATGTAACTGTTACCAATTCTAACGGTCAGAGCGCGACGCTTACGGGTGGATTTACATACAATGGACCGACCGTTTCCACGATTTCTCCAACGAGTGGGCTGACCATAGGTGGAACGAACGTCATGATTACCGGCACGAACTTTTTAGGCGGCAATGATTCATCTACCAAATTCCTGCTTCACAGTGACGGCAATGGTTCGCTATTTACCGATTCTTCCCCCAACGCGAAAACTGTTAATGCAAATGGCAATGCCACCCAATCAACAACGCTATCTAAGTTCGGCGGATCAAGTGCGTACTTCGACGGCAGTGGGGATTATCTCACGATCCCTACTTCCGCTGACTTTGATCCTGGAATATCGAATTTTTCGATGGATACATGGATATATCCAACTGCTTCAACCCTGAAAATTGCACAGTTTGGAAATGCCGGTACCAATGCTGCATATACGCTTTGCATCACCAATGGGCAAATTACGTTTATAGCTTGGCAGTTGGGAGGTGTGTTAGTAACCAGTGGAAGCACTACCGTTCCGATCAATGCATGGAGTCATGTCGCACTTGCCCGGGACGGACAATATTTCCGGATATACATCAATGGAACGCTGGCAGGAACCTCAAGTGCTTACTCAGGTGCCATTTCCACAGGAGGTGCCTATAATTCCATCGGAACCGGGTATGATAGTAATGGCGGTGGATATGGCTATGGCGGGTACTTTAGTGGATATATTGATGAATTCAGAATTTCAAAAGACGTTAATCGCTGGACGAACAATTTTACTCCTCCAAATAATGCTTACGACCAAAATCCAACGATTACTTTTGGTGCGGCTGCAGCAACCAATGTCAATTTTGTCAACTCCACCACCATTTATGCAAACATACCTGCAAACACGGCTGGTACGGTAGATGTGGCAGTTACCAATAATGACGGACAAGGTGCGATCCTTTCGGGTGGATTTACATACATTGCACCGACCGTTACTGCTATTTCCCCAACCAATGGACTGACTGCCGGCGGAACAAACGTTACGATTACCGGCACGAATATTTTAGGTGGAAATGATTCGTACACCAAACTCCTGATTCATGGTGATGGCAGCGGTTCGACATTTACCGATTCTTCCCCCGGTGCTAAAATAGTCACATCAAGTGGCAATGTATCTCAATCTACTTCGATATCAAAGTTCGGCGGATCAAGTGCGTACTTCGACGGCAGTGGGGATTATCTTACTTTGCCAACTTCCTCCGATTTTGATCCGGGAACATCGAATTTTACAATTGATGCATGGATCTATCCAACAGCAGCATCTTCAAAAATTGCGCAGTTTGGAAATGCCGGCGCAAATACTGCGTATACCCTTTACATCACCAGTGGGCAAATCAATTTTATAGCTTGGCAGTTGGGAGGAGTGTTAGTAACCAGTGGAAGCACTACCGTTCCAATCAATGCCTGGAGTCATGTCGCACTTACCCGTGACGGACAATACTTCAAGATATACATCAATGGAACGCTTGCTGGAACTTCAGGTGCATACTCAGGCGCCATTTCCACAGGGGGAGCCTACAATTCCATTGGTACCGGGTATGATAGCAATGGCGGTGGATATGGTTATGGTGGATACTTCAGTGGATATATTGATGATTTTAGGTTTTCAAAAGACATTAAGCGCTGGACAAGCAATTTCACTCCTCCATCCAATGCATACGCACCAAATCCGGTGATAACAGTTGGTGGGAATACTGTGACCAATGTCAATTTTATCAATTCCACCACTATTACTGCAGACACTCCGGCAAACTCGGTAGGGGCAAAGGATGTGAACGTAACGAATTATGATGGTAAAGGTGGTACCCTTTCGGGTGGATTTACATACAAATGATGTCATACAAATTGTGGGCATGATACGAATGAAAATATAAAGACAATTGGTTTGGATGTGTCTGATTGCCGGACAAACATCGCGTACTGGTTGACTCCGGCAGTAATAGTTGCATTTGAATTAAAAATGCACAAGGAAGAATCTCTGGACACGGGCTGTGGTCCTGGTTCGCTTGGCCAAATGGGTATTAATGGTCCTTCAACTATTTCTCGATTGCAGGTTATTGATGTTGTCTGAATTTCTATAGTGGCAATGCTGATGTGACATATCAGAATAAGACAAGAATAGCCCTGTGAGTTGTCTTAAAAATGAATAAAATATCAAAAACTAAAAAGGATGTATATCAACTGGTTAATACAATATTAACCTTAGAGTGTATTCAAAAGGTACTTTTATCTAAAAGTTAAATTTGGTAGTTCGACCAAAATTTATATCTTTGAGTAGAAGATTTACAATATATTATATAATTTAAGAAATAAATGAAGAGTAACTATTTGACAATGATGTTTAACCATTATTTTTTTAAAATTTTCATCTGTATATGGGCATTTGTTTTGGTCCAACCTCTAAATGCCCGGGATGTCAATCTGAAGATTCATTTAAGTAAGGTGTTTTCCAGTAAAATAAGTCTGCTGCCTTTATCGGGTGCAGGGGCTTTGAAGCCATTTATCGAAAAAAATAATATTAAGGATAAGGAAACGGTAATTTTGACTGTCCCCAATGATAAATTGCCGGGTCAGTTTGTGTTGCGCTTTGATTATGTGGAAAAGGAGGGAAGTACCCCGTATCCATCGGAACGGTATTTCTTTATCGGGGACCAGGACCTGGAACTCTGGGTACAGCCCAAGTCGGTCAATAATCCGGATAGTACCTATTTCCAAAAAGGAGAAATAGAGAATACTCTTTTTGCCGATTTTTCAAAGGATAATATGAAACGCAAAGAGCAGTTGGGTTTGCTGCAAAACTTCCTGATGAGTTACGATCAGCCTCAGTCTAAGTTTTACACCATTGGAATTGAGGAATATGAAAATCGCCGCAACGAATATAACAAGTGGGTAAGCTCTCAGGTTGATCTGCATAAAGATGCTTTTGTGAGTTGCACGTTCCCGTTCCAGTATGTTCAGCCGATTGTGTGGAGAGGCAATGAGAAGGAACGAATGAATAGCCTGATGACGCATTATTTTGATGGCATGGATTTTAAAAATCCCCAGCTGGCAAATACTGCAGAATTAAAAGAATGGATGAACAAATATGTAAACCTATACGGAGCTATGTCCACCACGGTTGCTCTGAGGGATTCCTTGTTTTCACTGGCCGGGAAAAGGGCTATTGAGAAAGCAAAGACCGGTCATCCGCTTGTTTATGGCTGGATGGTTGATTATTTCTATACCGGCTTTGAAAGCTTTAATATCAGTTCGGGTATCAAGATGTTGGAACCCTATCTGAATGATCCTCTTTGCCTGACCAACAAGCGTAAAGCTATTGAAGTCCGCCTGAAAGGAATGGAAACACTTGTAGTCGGTTCAGTTGCACCTGATTTTGCATGGAAGATGAACTCAGGCAAAGTGATTCAATTTCATGATTTTAAAACGGAAGCTAAATATAAACTGGTGATGTTCTGGTCGGCCGATTGCCAGCATTGTAAAGAATTATTAGCCAAACTGTATCCATGGTATCAGAATCCCGCTTACCGGGAATTGATGGACGTATTTGCCATGAGCGTCGATGAGACGGATACTGAAATCCCTGCCTGGGAAAAAGCAGTGGTGGACTATCCGGCTTTTAAGCATAAAAGGGTAGAAAAGGGAATACGGAGTCCGGAAGCAAGTGCCTATTTTGTATTGGCAACTCCCACACTTATTTTGGTGGATGCAAAAACAAATAAGATTGTTGCTTTACCTGAGAACGTTGAACAGTTGCAGGCGGAAATGAAGTAGGTGTGAATATACGAAAATATCATTTTCCAATACAATAAAGTGCTGATTGCCAATAATTAAACATCATTCAATGCTATGATTCGAGTTATTAAAAACTGATTAATTTATTTTGAAGAAATCACTTTATATCATTCTATGGGTACTTTGTGTCCTGATTACCGGTATTCTACCGGTGTCAGGACAGGCTCATTTCAGGGTGATAAGTGATATCCCTCATTTGCCACAAATTGATCCCGCTGCCATTACAACTCCGGAAGTGGGTATGCTGATTTTTAGTATTCCTGATTCAAAACCGTTAATTTACACCGGGTCTGGCTGGGAGACTCTTTGTACTGGTAATATCACCTCCATTACTGCCAGGGAGTATTTTGTTGTAAAAAACGGTATCCCTTTCCTTCCGGCCTTTTCGAGTCCTCCTACAGGTATATTGTCTTCAGGCACCATTTATTATTCGACCATCAGCAAAGCCCTTATGGTTTACAACGGCACTGGCTGGACCAGGTTGGCAGCTATGTTAACCGGCACGTTGGCAGCAAGCAATGGTTTTGTGGCAGGTGTAGGAGTAAAAACCGTCAAACTGCCTGTGCTCAGTTCAAACCCATCACCGGCAGGATTGGTAGCCGGTGCATTTTATATTAATTCACTCAGCAAGATAATCAGGTATTTTGATGGGACTATGTGGCAGGATATCAGCTGTCAGGCTGTTGTTCAGACCCTTCCTTTGACTTCTGTTGCCGGATATACGGCTACAGGTGGCGGCGATGTGACTACTAACGGCAGTTCACCGGTTACCTTAACCGGAGTTTGCTGGAGTACAACCGCCGATCCGGATACATTGCTCACTACGAAAACCAGACAGGCAACAACGGGTCTGGGAATAGGTATTTTTTCTAGTCCGATAACCGGTTTACTTCCCCTGACCACTTATCACGTAAGGGCTTATGCAGTGAATAGCCAGGGACTTGTTTACGGAGAGGACCGAACGTTTACAACCCCGATAGCACCTCCAACTATTATAACCCTGGACGCAAATGGCATATCAAGTATTTCGGCACAAAGCGGCGGTGATATATCTTCCGATGGTGGTGCTTCCGTTACGAGCCGAGGGATTATCTATAGCTCAGTTTCCGATCCGCTGACCGACTTTTTGCATACGGTTACCAACGATGGATCCGGTATTGGGTATTTCACCAGCTCGTTGAACGGATTACTTGGAAATACCGTTTACTACGTCAGGTCATATGCTGTAAACAGTGGCGGAACAGCTTATGGAAACCTGATTCAGATTACAACATCACTTCCGGTTATAGCCGGGCTGGACACAGATTTGACAATCAGTAATATCACAGGCACCACTGCCATTGCGACAGCTACCATTCTGAATAACGGGGGTGCCCATATTACCGATAGGGGCGTATGCATTACTTCCGATCATGTTATTTACAATTGCATCCCATCCTCTACGGTTAATCCAACCGATGTGGGTACTTTTACGGTTGATCTTTCCGGACTGACACCCGGGACAACTTATTCTGTCAAAGCATATGCCGACAATAGCGCCGGAAGAATTTACAGCAGTGAAGTCAGTTTCACCACGGCATCACTGGCTCATATTACTACCACTGCGCCTTCGGGCCTGGCAGGAACAATAGCCAACAGTGGTGGTGAAGTGTTGGATGCGGGCTATTCGGTAATCACCTCACGCGGAATATGCTGGGACACCTTGCCGGATCCCACGATAAATCTGAGTACCAAAACAACAGAAATCCTTACAGGTGACGGCACTGGCGTTTTTGCAAGTGTTATGACCGGTTTAATGGCCGGAAAAACGTACTATGTGCGGGCATATGTCATAAACATTGCCGGTGTGGCTTACGGACAGCAAGAGCAGATTACCCTTCCTGATTTTCCCAGGGTGGTTACCCTTGCTGCTTCTTCGCTTTTCAATACCACTGCCACGGTGGGTGGAAATGTGTTGAGTGACGGAGGTTCTCCGATTACCGAAAGAGGTGTTTGCTGGAGTCCATTACCCGTCCCGGTATATAGCAATTTACATACCTCGGATGGCGATGGGTTGGGAATTTACATGAGTATCCTTACCGGTCTCACCCCACGTACCGTTTGTCATTACCGGGCATATGCCATAAATGCCGTCGGGATATCTTACGGTGAAGACCGTACCTTCTCCATTGAACCGGATGCTCCTACTATCATTACACTCAATATTACTGCTATAAGTAGTGTTAACGCTACCAGCGGAGGCGATATAACCAGCAACGGAGGAGCACCTATTACCCGCAGGGGAATTATATGGAGTACCTTAGGCGATCCGGTTGATGATCCGGATCAATTCATTACCAACGATGGATCGGGAGTCGGTGAATTCCCAAGCGATATGAAGCACCTGTTGGGTAATACCACCTATTATGTCCGGGCGTATGCTGTCAATGCGTACGGAACTGCTTATGGCAACCTGTTGTCGTTTAAAACTCTGCCACCGGTATTATCCGTGTTGAATCCACCCACATTCAGTAATACGGTCAATACCGCTTCCACGGCTACCTTCCTGATACTACACAACGGAGGAGCACCCATTACCGACCGGGGTGTTTGCTATTATACCACCGATCCTGCCAACTCTACCTGCGAGTCGTCCACTACCGTGAACCCGCTTGATATAGGTACATTCATCGTGAATATGCAAAACCTGGTGTCGGGTACCACCTATTACTTAAAGGCCTATGCGACTAATTCAGTAGGCACTGCATACAGCAACGAAACAAGCTTCAAAACAACATCCCTGCCGATCGTTACCACCACTGTGCCGGACCAGATACAGGGACGTACTGTTTATAGCGGCGGTACCGTTTTCTATGTTGGGGATGATATATTACAGGCCCGAGGAGTGGTATGGAGCACTTCACCCAACCCGACCATCGACCTGGATACCAAAACCTCCGAAGCCGTTACGGGCATCGGTACCGGTATCTATACCAGCCACCTGACCGGTTTGACACCGAATACAACTTACTATGTGAGAGCGTATGCCATCAACAGTGACGGGGTAGGGTATGGCGAAAACCTAAGCTTTCTGACCGCTGACTATGCAATGTTGGTTACCACAACACCGCATTCCATGACTACCAACTATGCCGTGCTGGGAGGTGAGATTTACAGTGACGGCAATAGTGCAGTAACCGAACGTGGCGTTTGCTACAATACCTCGCCCAATCCAACCTATAGCGATAGTCATGTCGCCGATCCTGAAGCCGCCGGCATCGGTACTTTTGTCATTCAACCGTTTAAAAACGGCAATCTGATAATGGGAGGATTGAGAGAAAATACTAAATTTTACGTGAGGGCTTATGCTGTCAACAGTGCCGGTGTAGCTTACGGAAACATCGATAGTATGATGATGCAGCCGAGCCAACTTATTACCTATGATGCCAGTAGCATTACGACCACCTCCTTCACCATGAGCGGTACGGTCAATAGTTCCGGTTATCGGGATATCGGCACTAAAGGTTTCGTATGGAGCACCACCAATACCAAACCGACGCTCAGCGACAATTCCTCGTACGAAGGTTACTGGGCAGGAGGAATTGGCAGGAATATTTACAACCTGCCCACCGATACGAAATATTACTATCGGGTTTATGCCTACACTTCAATAGGATTGAAGTATGCGAATGTTGACAGCGTGAGTACTTTGCCGTCATTACTGGCTACTGTTACCACAGCACATCCAAGTGCCATGGGCTCTTCGTCAGCTGTTTCGGGAGGTACTGTTTCATTCAACGGCAACACAGCCATAACCGAACGCGGTGTTTGCTGGAGCATTTCGCCCAATCCGGTCTATAGTGGGAATCATACTGTTACCGGTTCAGGAACAGGCACGTTTGTTACCAACCTGACCAACCTGTTGGGCAGCACCAAATATTATACGAGAGCGTATGCTATCAATACCGCCGGTATTGGGTACGGTAATCCCGACAGCCTGGTCACCGCTCCACCTGTATTGCCTGCCGTCAGCACCACCGATGCCATTAATATAGGTAGTGTGAAAGCGGTAGGACGGGGCAATGTAAGCGACGCAGGTGGTGCCACTGTAACCGAAACGGGCATTTGCTGGAACATGACAGGTGACCCGGCTATCACCGATAACAATGCAAAAGCCGGTAGTGGAACGGGCAGCTTCTCTGCCCCCATAACCGGGTTGACTCCTGTCACCAAATATTACATGAGGGCCTATGCCGTAAACAAAGTAGGCCTGGCCTATGGGAATGTGATTACCTTCTCGACATTTACCCTGGCCACTATCGTTACCTCGCCGGTAAGTGCGATCACAAATATCACCGCTACCGGTGGAGGTCAGATCAGCAGTGACGGAGGAACACCTGTTACAAGTAGTGGTATCTGCTGGAGCACTGCGGGTGACCCTACCATCAATGACCCGCATACCACCGGCGATATTGGTATTGGTACCTTTATCCACAGCATGACCGGACTGATGGGCAGCATAACGTATTATGTGAGAGCTTATGCCACCAACGAAGCCGGAACAGCTTACGGACAGGTGCAAAGCTTTCTGACCCTGCCTCCGGTAATCCCAACGTTGACAGTCACTCCTGCCACCAATGGAAGCAATGGTTTGTACGTGAACGCAGGTGGAACAATTATCAGCAACGGTGGTGGACTTATCACTACCGAAGGCCTGGTATGGAGTACCGGTCCATCCTTTGTTCCCGATACCGTGGTTATCAATCGCAGCACCATAGGGGGTTCGGGTAATTTTAATGCCGTAGCGGACCGCCTGCAACCTGGCAGAACCTATTACATACGCGCATACGCTACTAATTCCGCAGGAACGGGTTATTCTGACAATGTGGTAACCATTACCACCTACGACTATCCGACGGTAACGACCGTACCGCCCGATCTATCGAGTGTTACCAGTATGTCTGTACAAACCGGGGGAAATATTACTTCCGATGGTGGCACCGAAGTAACCGAGAACGGCCTTTGCTGGAGTGTCGATTCTCCACCCACCATCAGCGACAGCACTGTTGTCAATGGAGTGGGAACAGTCAGCTTTATCCGTACCCTCACCAACCTGTTTGGTAACATTACCTATTATGTCCGTGCATATGCCAAAAATGGTGTCGGGGTCGCATACGGGCAGGTGGAGACCTTTACTACATTGCCACCTGTACTGGCTACCATTACTACCTTATCGTCTTACCCTACTTCTTCGACTACTGCTGCAGGAGGGGGTAATATCACCACCAACGGTGGTGCCATGGTCACCACACGGGGCATGGTCTGGGCTAACAATCCGGCCTTTATTCCCGATACGGTTGTCGTTAACAGAACCGCTATCACAGGTTACTACGTGGGGTCTTACAAAAGTTCGATAACAGGTCTTAAAGCAGGAACCAATTATTATGTAAGAGCATACGTGGTAAACAGTATCGGGGTCACTTACGGTGAACTGTCCAGCTTCTTAACACCAACCCTGCCAACAGTATTTACGAACTACGCCAACCCCAATGGACCTACCAAAGGAAACGTGGGCGCTATTATTACAAACCGTGGGGGCGCGTCCATCTCTGCCAAAGGTGTGGTCTGGAGTACCGTCATGGACTTTAACCCCGATACGGTACAGGTAAACAGAATGCCTTCAACATCCTCCGATTCCATCTTCGGGTTGGCATTGAAAGACCTGAAGGGTGGTACCACCTACTATGTGGTGGGATATGCCACCAATATTGCAGGGACAACTTACGGCAATATGCTGAGTTTTACTACCGATCCGGCGCAAGTGGCGACAGTCACTACCACAGAGGCAGTGAATATCAGTTGGACAAGCATCACCTCGGGTGGCATAATCTCTGACAACGGTGGCGAACCTATCACCACTCGTGGAATGATATGGAGCACCACCCGCGGCTTCCGTCCCGATACCGAGATTGTGAACCGGACGGCCACTACCGGCCTCGATGACAAACAGTTTACTTCTGTGATAAACGGTCTGAAAGTGAATACAGCCTATTATGCCAGGGCTTATGTGGCCAATAGCATAGGCATTGCATACGGGAATGAAATAAGTTTCATACCACTAAGCATACAGACCCTGCCAGCAGCGGCAGGCTCGGATGGCTATACGGCAAGTGGAGGAGGAGAAGTTACCGGTGACACTAACACGGCAGCCTCTATTTCCAACGAAGGAATTATCTGGAGTCTGGCTCATGATCCGACTGTTGCCTTATCCACCAAAACATCCATTTCCTCCGGGCCTGTAAGTACCGGTCAGTTCTATAACGAGATGGCAAACCTCACGCCGGCTGCCACCTATTATGTTCGTGCATACGCCATAACTTCCCGGGGAATTGCCTACGGTAATGAGGTGAGTTTTACCACGCCTGTAGCCTTGCCAGTGCTGACCACCAACGTGGGCACACCGATTTCAAGGTCATCGGTATTTACCGGTGGTAAGATATCTACCAACGGCAACGGAGCGATCTCCGCCAAAGGAATCATCTGGAGTACCAACCCGAATTTTAATCCTGACACGGTGGTTGTAAACCGCACGATGGACGGTACCGGCTCGTCCAACTTTGGCAGTACCGCCATTGGGCTGCAATTGAGTACCTCGTATTATATCCGGGCGTATGCCACCAACAGTGCAGGAACCGCTTACGGCAACCAGGTAACCGTTTCCATTTTTCCTACGGCTCCCATGTTGAATACGGTAGATCCCACGGCCGTAACCGGATATTCAGCCGCCAGCGGTGGAGCCATCACCATGGATGGCGGATCTGATATCACACTCAAGGGTATGTGCTGGGCTACTCACAGCAACCCCACCGTGGGAGATTTTAAAACAACTAACGGCGCCGGTATGAGTGCATTTTCTCAAGGGATTACAGGCTTGTTGCCCAATACATTATACTATGTGCGCTCGTACGCAGTCAACAGTATCGGAACGGGATATGGCTCAGAAAAGACCCTGCTTACGAATGGAGTACCGACCCTGACAGCTACTTATCCGGTAACCAATATCATTGCTACCACAGCTACCGGTGGAGGCGAGATCACTGATGACGGACGCAGCCCCATCCTCATCCGTGGTATCGTATGGGGTATCTACAGCAAACCGACCATTGCGCTGACTACCAAAACGGTGGATGACACCACCCGTACCATCGGCAGTTTCCTGGCAAAAATGTCGGGACTTCAGGCAAATACTACCTATTATGTTCGGGCCTATGCTACCAATGGCGTAGGAGCAGGATACGGCAGCGAAACAACATTTGCCACGTTACCGGTTATGTTGCCTTCGCTCACTACGATCCATCCGTTCAGTGTGGACAGCATGAAGGCTACTGGCGGAGGTAATATCTACGATAATGGAGGCATGCCGGTTACTTCTCGTGGTATTTGCTGGAGTACAACAGCTGTTCCAAATCCGACAACGGCACTCTTAACGAAGATAAACAATGCGAAAGGCGGGGACAGCATTTATACCAATACCATGGCTGGTCTTTCTCCGGGTACGAAATATTATATCCGGGCATATGCCATAAACACCAAAGGAACCGGATACGGGAACCTGGATAGCCTGACAACCATGGCAATTCATGCCACTGTAAGCAATGTGGTGATGTCCGGTTTTACACAAAATAGCGCCATAGGTTCGGCTACGGTTATTACGTCTGGTGGTTCCCCTGTTACTGTACGCGGCTTTTGCTGGAATACAACAGGCAACCCAACTATTGCAAATGATACGCTACAAACCGGTGTTGGGATTGGCAGTTTTGCGGATACCCTTAAAAATCTGGTGGAAGGGCCTACCTATTATGTCCGGGCTTTTGCTATAACCAGTGCAGGCATATCCTACAGTGCCCTGGTAAGTTCCTTTAAAATATGTCCTTCCTCCTTTACCGTGATGCATTACGAAGGACTAAACGGTGCTCCGGTGACCAAAACCGTTACCTACAGTTCCGTGAGTAGCAATGTCTCAGGATCTGCCCGATGCTGGATTACCCAGAACCTGGGTGCCGACCATCAAGCTG